>Ga0067045_1027353_pt1 | contig 281640 bp, 284 predicted proteins | sample TerdegcTABiofilm_FD_59184 | JGI IMG/M metagenome (GOLD analysis project Ga0067045, IMG submission 59184) | Combined Assembly of (Gp0054472, Gp0054536) Wastewater bioreactor microbial communities from Singapore -Terephthalate degrading... | reverse complement strand
TAAAATGTAAGTGAATACTTTCAAATTTTTACCACTTTTTAAAGTCTAAAACTTGTCAAAGATCGTTGATACTGTAGCGAAAGCTAATTTAACCTCTAACCTCTCACGAGATTGTAATTTTATACCACAATATATCCCTCTTCGTCAAGAGTAGAGAATAAGTATCTTACATTTTGTTTCGGATTTTTATCTGGCTGAATGTAAAATGCTTTAAAAACTCTTGTAATGAAATTAATAATTTATTAAAATTAATGGAAATATTTCTTAAACATTTTTTATGATTCCTGTTTAATTATTAAATTAAGTAAGTAGTATTTAGAGAGGAATTTCATGATTACAGAACTTGAGGTTGTCGCAAAAGGAGGACTTCTTTACAATATTGGTAGGGTTGCTTTGAGAGCAGAAGGTAATTTTAATGAAGAAAATTTTGTTGAAAAAGGAAGGGAATGGATAGAAAAACATCTTAAAAACGATGACTCTGCTCTCAAGATTGCGAAGTCTTTACAGGAAAAAGATGAATTGTTTTTCTTATGGAAGAAAGCCCACAGTCTTGCCTGCAAAAATGAGGATATTAAATATTTTACCCCCAATCCTATTATTTCGCCTTTTTATAAAATAAGAAACCCAAATAATTTAAATGAAACCCTGAATAAAATTCCTTATTATCAGCTACAATCTGAAAAACCTCAGATTGCTATATATAATAAACCTATTATAAATCATGAAAATTACAGGAGATTGATAGAGAAATTTAAAAAAGACTTACAATCAACAAAGCCACCGTATGGTATTAATCTTTTAACTATGCTTATGGAAAAACATTTAAGTAACATACCTCTGGGAAGTCCTTTTGATGACGTATCCATGTTTAGGCATTGTGTTCTTGTTTCCGCTATTTCAGGATGTTTGTATCTGTATCTAAAAGAAAAACGCAGAGATAAAGATTTTTCAGTAGCAAGTATTGTAGATTGTCTTTCGTCAGAGAAACCTTTTCTTCTTGTGGGGGGAGATTTATCAGGGATACAGAAGTTTATATATACTATAACTTCAAAGGGAGCTCTGAGAGCCTTAAAAGGACGCTCTTTTTATATTGAACTTTTAATAGAGCATATAATTAATGAAATCATTGATAACTTAAACCTTACGAGATGTAATATTGTTTTTTCTGCCGGAGGTAATTTCTGTATAGTTTCACCAAATACAGATAATGCAGTAAGTGAGTTAGATAAACTGAAGAGCAGGATTGAAACTTTTTTATTTAATGAATTCAAAGGAGAACTTCAGCTTCATCTGGAATATATTGCTTTTGGAGAGGAGAGTTTTAAAAATTCAGCCTCTGTTTCTGATGGATTAGGAGAAAAACTTGAAAAATCAAAGAAAACAGGGTGGCAAAAGAGGCTTAAAGATATTTTAAAACCTGAGTCTCCTCATGAAAACTGCCTTACTACTCAATGCGATGTGTGTTTTAGAGAAGACGTTTCGCTTGTTAGTTTACAAAGAGGAGATGAAGCATTGCAGGTGTGTGAACCTTGTTATTTCCAATATAAGCTTGGTGAGGAATTACTTGAGATTTCAGAAGGTATTTCACCTGTTATATATAGGCTTAGTGAGCAACCTCAAGGAGATTATGTAAAAATTGAAAAATTCTATTACTGTTTTAGACGCAGTAGGGACGAAAAATTAGAAAATTTAGCTGATAAAATTTATCGCATCAATAATTTTAATGCTGAAAACTACAATAAACCCAACAATATCTTTCTGCCCTTAGGTATTTATAAAAAAAGGGGGTTAAAAGAACTAACAGATGCAGTGAGTGATTTTGGCATAAATAGACTTGCTGTATTGAGAATGGATGTAGATAACCTCGGAAAAATTTTTGGTTCAGCTATTGCGGAACAGGAAAGAACTTTTGCAAGAATATCTGAAATATCCAATCGTTTAAATCAATTTTTTAAGTATCATCTTAATTATATTGCAGAAGGCAAGGAGATTGACTCTTTGGATATTGCTGAAAGAGGAGTGAAAAATAAAGGTAGAAACCTTATGATTATTTATTCTGGTGGAGATGATGTTTTTATTTTAGGACATTGGCTTGATGTTATAGAAACAGCCTTTGACATAAGAAGATATTTTGAACTTTTTACAGGAAACCGTTTTCTTACAATCTCAGGGGGTATTTCCATAAATCAAGACAGTTATCCTGTCTATCAATATGCAAGAGATGCTGAAGAACTTGAAAGATTGGCAAAGAGAGATAATAAGAAAGATTCTCTGGCTTTGCTTGATGATAGAAAAGTCGGTTGGAACAGTTTTGATAAGGTGATTGAAAGGATAAGGCTTTTCAAAAAATTCCTTAAAACTGAATCCAATGGTTTTGTAATAGATGAGCAAAAACTTCCAAAAACATTTTTCTATAGGCTTTTTTCTCTTGCCAAAGTATTTCGCAAAGAAGGTATTTTGGTGCTTCCTAAGGCTGCCTATTTAATATCAAGGGCAAAATTTAATAATTGTGCTGATGAAGATGTTTTATCCATCAAGGAGGTTATTATGAATTCCAATGAAAAGGAATGGGAGATAACAGAGTTAGCAACCCTGGTAACTCTTATGCTTATGAGGAAAGGAGGAAGAGACCATGAATGATTTCAGAAAACAGCAGGGACAACAAAAATATCATGGACAGAACCAGCAGACTCAAATTAACTTGCGGGAACTTAAAAGAGATATTTCAGGATATTCAAAACTTGAAGATTTACCAGCAGAGAAAGTTATAGATATTTCCGAAAAATTAGGTGCCCATCTCAAGATTATAGGATTAAAAACTTCACAAATACGAAAATTTTTGGATGGAGTAAGAAAACTTGATAATCTTTTTGTAAGAGGAAAAAATTTTGATAAGGAACAGGTGATTCTCCTTAAACCAAAACTCGCTTATGCAGCAGGTAGGCAAAAAGAGATTAAACCTCTTATGGAGATTTTAGGACCTGCCATTGATTCAGGAGCAAAATCTTACAAGAGTTTTAAAAAGTTAATTGCCTTGATTGAGGGCATCATAGCCTATCACAGATATTATGGAGGGGAGTGATGAATAGAAATCTTATAGGTAAAATTCAGATGAAAGGCAAGATAAAATGTCTTACTGGTTTGCATATAGGAGCAGCAAAAGAAAATATTGAAATTGGAGCAATTGATGCCTCGGTAGTAAGAGATCCTGTAACACGTGAGCCATATATTCCTGGAAGTTCTCTTAAAGGTAAACTCAGGGCATTGCTTGAGAAATCTCTATCCATTAAGCTGGGCATTATAGGAACTGAAAATAGAATAAACATCGGAACAAAAACAAATCCAGTTTATATTCATGTATGCACAGATGCTGATAAAGCTTATAAATGTCCTATATGCAGAATATTTGGTTCTACAGGGCAAGGGGGTGGTAAAAACTATCCTTCAAGGCTTATTGTGAGGGATGCTTATTTAACAACTGAGAGCGTGGAAGAACTTTCTCAGATTGATACAGGACTACAGTTTACAGAGTGGAAGTTTGAGAATGCCATAGATCGTGTTACGTCTGCTGCTAATCCCCGTCAGCTTGAAAGAGTGCCAAGAGGAGCTGAGTTTGAATTTGAGTTCATTTATAATGTTGAAGATAAAGAAACAGTTTTAGAGGATTTAGAAAGTATAACGCTTGCAATTGAACTTCTTAAACTTGACTCCTTAGGAGGACATGGTTCAAGAGGATATGGAAAGATTCAGATAAACTTTGAAGACATAAAATGTTTCTCTTTAGAGTATTTAAAATCTGGGCAGGGAGAGGTAAAAAGCATTACAGACTTAAGTAAAAAAGAAGAGTTGCTTTCTGTTTTTAAATAAAGAGGCAGATAAATGGTGATATATTCATATAAACTTCATTTTAAAACACCTGTCCATTTTGGAGAGACGGGAATATATCTGGAAAATGTAGAAGAAAGATTCAGCTCTGACTCACTATTTTCTGCTTTAATAAACACAGTGTCAAACTATTATGGAGAGAAAGAATCTGAAAAATGGATTGATAAATTTGAAAATAATCCGCCTTTTCTATTAAGTTCCCTTTTTATATACAACTCGGACAAATATTTCCTGCCAAAGCCTCTTGATGACTCTTTTATATCAAGAGAAATAAGAAAGAAAATAGGAAAAGAACTTAAAAAAATTAGATGGCTTGAAGCTAAGGATTTTCTCCTTTGGCAGAAAAGGCAGATAACAAAGGTAGAGGATATTGAAAAAATAAAAATAAATTCAGAGCGTTACAGTGATGCTTTTAAAAGAGAGATACGCCCCAGAGTTACAATTGATAGAATAACTTCTCAAAGCAGTATTTATTTTTGTGGTAGCATAAAGTTTCAAAGAGAGGCTGGACTTTATGGAATGGTGGCTTTCAGAGATACAGATTTTATTGAAAGATTCAGAATTGTTATGAAACTTCTTGGACAGACAGGAATTGGAGGAGAAAGAACATATGGTTACGGAATGTTTGAGCTTAAAGATTTTAAACCAATTGATGGAGTGTTGAAAAAGTTAATGGAGTCTGATACTCAAGGTTTTACTTTACTGTCCCTTTATACTCCTTCAAACACTGAGATAGATGATTTAGTCCAAAAAATAGTTGCTTATGAGATAAAAATAAAAAAGGGATGGATAACATCTGGCAGGACTGCTTTACCACTTAAAAGAAAATCTCTTGGATTTATTAAAGAAGGAAGTGTATTCAGTAAGCCATTGAGAGGTTGTTTAGTGGATGTTACACCAGAAAATGCTCCTCCAGATATACTGAAACATAAAGTTTACCGCTATGGTTATGCCTTTACAGTTCCTTTAAAGGAGTAAAAATATGGCTTTATTTGAAAAGGCAGAGGTTAAAATTGTTACAAAATCTCCTGTCCATATTGGTGGAGTAGAGCAGAAAAAAACAAGATTTGAGTTTATAATACATGGCAATTATCTCTATCCCATTTCAGAAGATCGCCTTGCTGAGTTTCTAAGCAAAGAAAATCTCATATTTGATTACTGTGCACAGTTAGAAAATAAAGCTAATCTCTTTAATCTGGCAGATTTTTTAAGAAGTAAAGCTTTTATTCTCAATGAAAGTTTACTGCTCAAACTTTCCTCAGGTAAAAGAATTTACCTTAATCATAATGCTTCACTTATGCAGGATTACAGACCTTATATCAGGGACGGCTTTGGCATGCCATATATTCCAGGCACATCTATAAAGGGAGTAATAAGAACAGCAATTTTATATAATCTGCTTAAGGAGTTAAAAGAAAGTTCATATGAGGATTTTGAAGTCAATTTTGAAAGAAGAATCGTAGAAGATATTGAACAAAAAAAGAGCAAGAGAGATTTTTCTGCTTGGCTAAATAAAGAATACTTTGAGGGTTTTAAACTTCTTGGAAAAGAGAAAAGTCCATATACAGACTGGCTTAAAATGCTTAAAATTTCTGATGCCTATCCAGATGGAGAAATACAGACTTCTATTATTCCCATAAATATACTTAAAAGAGAAGAAAACTGGAAATATAAAGAAGAATACTCTGGAAAGAAAACAACTATATGGACTGAATGTATTCCTGAAAATGTAACTTTTAGATTTGAAGTTTTATGGGAAAGAAGCTTTCTTTCTGAGTTTAAAAAGCAACATTACAGATTTAAAATGCCAGAAAATTTAAACGCTACTTTTGAGTGCATAAACAGATGGGCACAGGATTTAATTAATTTTGAAAAGGAATTTTTAGCTACAAATGCAATGAAAAAATGGTATGAAAACAATGTATGTAACTTCAGAATTGGTTTTGGTTCTGGTATGATTAGCACAACAATTCTGATGCTTCTAAGTGAGTCTTTAAGAAAGAAAATCAGGAACTATGCTGGATTAGACAGAGGAGAAACTATAGCACCAAAATCAAGAAGAGTATTTCAGAGAGATTCCCTGTTAACTCCTCTTGGCTGGTGTCTGATTACTGTAGATGGGACAAGACATTAGAAAATGACATCACATTTTAAACCCACGAAGAAAAATATTTTAGCTTTCATGGGAATATTCATTTTAGTCTTTTCTATTTTGTTTTTTTTGTCAGAATACTTCCATGATGTAATATATGGATTCAGCGAAAAAATTCACAGTCTAACAATATTAGTTGAATACTTAAAGACTTCCATTGAGTTAACATTTATATTTATTGCAGTAAAAAACTGGAAGCCTATTTATAGATGGATTTCAGGGAAAAGAGAGTTCAGAGGCACAGGAGATGAATTTACTTTTCCAAAGGATAAAGTAAAAGCCATAATAATACCTGTAAGTAGAACAGAACAGCCTGAGTGGATAATCAGACATCTTGAGCCTAAATATGTAGCTTTTCTCTATACAGGAGAAAGGAAAAATCATGTAATTGAGCTCATAAATCTTTTTTCTAAGAAGATTCACTTTGCTCATACTTTAAAAGAGATTGAACAGGGAAAAGATATGCTGTCAGACCCTGATAATCCAAATGAGACTAAGGAAATAGTAAAAAAATTTATAGAAGGGTTTATTGCACAGGGAATTAAGGAAGAAAACATTTTTGTTGATACAACAGGTGGTAAAGTGCCTATGTCAATTGGAGCATTTCAAGCAGCAGAAGAAATGGGTGTGTCATCAATATACATTGTTGGAAAAGGAAATAATGGTAATATTAAAGAACCCACTCTAAGAGAACAGGGTTATCCTATTTTTTTAAGTAGAAAGAATGAATAAATCTGATAGTTAAAGCAAGGGGGAAAGAAATGAAGCATATACATGTTTGCTTAATTTCTGAACAAACAATTCCTAATATTCTTGGAATATTTTATTTTAAGCCTGAGGAAGTTCTTTTTATTACAACTGAGCAGATGCTGAAAAGGGAAAAAACAGAGGCAATAGTAAATACTTTGAAAAGACTTGGACTAAATATACCATTTTTTGAAATTGTTGTCAGAGAAGACTCTATATATGACTGTCACAGGAAAATTGCTCAATGGATGGAAAAACATGAAGAGGATAACTTTACAGTTAATCTTACCTGTGGAACAAAGATAATGTCCATAGCAACCTATGAAATTTTCAAAGACTATGGAAGTAAGATGATTTATATTCCAATCCCTAAAAATGAATTTTTTGAAGTTTATCCTCTTAAAAAGCTTTCAGAACCCCAACCTCTGCCTTTAAGGCTTGGTGTTATAGAGTATCTTACAGCTTATTCTCTCAGAGTAACAAATGAAGCAAAGCTGAATAGATACAAGGAAGAATCAGAAAAGAGAAAAGCACTTACAAACTGGATTGTAACAAATTATAACAGCATTGAGGGGCTGTTAAGTGAGTTTTATAAAGTTCTACAAAAAAGTAGAAATGTAAGTTCCTTTGATTTAACCATAGAGTTTCCTATATCCAATGAGTTGCAAAGAGATTTTCTCAAGGCAGTAGGCTTTAACATCAGTGGCAGAACTATATCAAAAAGACTTTCTCGTTCTGAAATAAGATATTTAACAGGAGGATGGCTTGAGGAGTATGTTTTTAACTCTTTAAATTCAATCAAGGGCAGAGGAATTGATGATGTTGTCATGAATGTAGAGATAGAAAATATTCAGGGCAATAAAAATGAGTTTGATGTTATGTTTACAAAGGATAATGCTCTTTATTTTGTTGAGTGTAAATCTTTAAGTCCTGAGGATGAGATCACAAAGAGTAGTTTATATAAAATTGGTGCTTTACAAAAGGAATTCGGCTTAAGGGTGCAGAGTTTCTTTGTAACAACATCGCCTCATATTATTAAAGATGGACAAATCAGGCAGTCTGTTCGTGCAAGAGCAGAACAGTTTAAGACAGAAATAATCAAGCCCGATGAAATTGTGAATTTTGAAACAATAATAAGAAAAAAACTTAAAATTATGGAGGAATAAGGATGTCTGAGATAGTAATTGACATGAGGCAGATTTATGAGGGGGACCAGGCAAAGATAAAGGATATCCCTGATTATATAAAAAAAGCCTTAGAATTAGCAGGTGAGGGAAATGAAATAATACTTACAGGACAGGGACCAATCTGGCTTTACTTAAAGATTGCCCATGCTTTGCATGGTAAAGCAGTAAAGCTTATTTATCGCAGTCCTGTAACAGGAGATATTGTTATTTTTGACCATTCTCCTTACTGAAGATGAAAATCCATTATCAGAAGTATACTTTTTACATAAAAGCCATTGAACCCCTGTATTTGCCCTACTACAAGGGATCAACTTTTAGAGGAGGTTTCGGTAATGCTTTCAGAAAAGTTGCCTGTCCTCTAAGGGTTATAAATTGTGATAAATGCTTACTAAAACAAAAATGTATTTATGCCTATGTTTTTGAGACACCACCCCATGAAGGTTCAACTATACTGAATATGAACAAATATGAAAAAATTCCTCATCCCTTTGTAATTGAGCCTCCTGAATGGAGACAGCAGTATTTCCCTGAGGGACAAACTCTTTCTTTTAATCTCATTCTTATAGGTTCTGCGATTGATTATATTCCATACTTTATATATACTTTTGAGCAACTCGGGGAAATTGGCATTGGTAAGGGAAGAGGTAAATATGTTCTCAGTGAAGTTAAAATTGACGGGATTACAGTTTATAAAATAGGGATGCTAAAAAAAAGTATTTCAAAAATTATGGAAATTCCTTCAAAATTTGAGACTACAGATTCAGTAGAAAATTTGACTTTGAAAATAATCACGCCTTTGCGAATAAGGTATCAGAGAAAATTTGTAACAGAGCTTGATTTTCATATTTTAGTAAGGAATTTAATAAGAAGAATTAGTCTACTTGGATATTTCCACTGCGGAGAACAGTTGCCTGATTTTACTGTTCAAGAAGTTATAAGACATGCAGAAACAATAAATACTGTCAATTCAAATCTTAGATGGCATGACTGGGAAAGATATTCATCAAGACAGGAAACAAAAATGAAACTTGGAGGAGTGGTTGGCGAGATAGTATATAGGGGTAATATTTCTCCCTTTATTCCATATTTGAAAGCAGGAGAAATTTTGCATGTAGGCAAAAACACAAGTTTTGGATTGGGGAAGTATGAAATTATTTTAGATGAGGCTTAACAAAAAGTTTAACCACCTTTATTGAGTAAAGGTCAGATAAGGATTAATTTTTATGCCATATATACTCTCTTCTGTTTTTGGGATTTTATCTGGAGTGATTTTCATTTATTTCCCTGTACTTTCCATTTTTTTGGCTTTATTACCTGCAGCAGTCTGCTTATTAAAGAAAAAATACTATGTAGCTTTTGTATGCCTTATACTTTCCTTACTCGGAGTTTTCTATGGGAATCTAAGGGAGGGGAAAAACTTTGATAACAAAGAGACAACCCTAAGTTTTAAAGGATATGTTGTTTCAACTAAAGATAATACTCATCTTGTTAAAACCATTGAAGGGAAAAGATTAAGAGTATACTCCAGAGAAAAACTTGAAGAAAATAGGCTTTACACAGTTGAATGTAAAAGTGTAAATGAACATAAAAATCCCTATGTTTTTAGCAAACAGGACTTTTGTTATGCCACTAAGCTATTTGATGAAGGAAAGCTAAATCAGGGCATATTTGAAAGAGTCCAAAATAATATTAATAAGAAACTCAAACAAAAACTTAATGAGCCTGCTGCCTCAGTCATGATTGCTATGACAACAGGGCAAAGGAATGAGATTCCAGAGGAAATAAAGGATGACTTCCAAAAAACAGGACTTATTCATCTGTTAAGTATTTCTGGAGCTCATTTTAGTCTGCTTTTTACTGTGTTCTTTATAGTTTTTAGAATTCTTACCCGATTTATACCCTATAAATGGCTTGTCCTAATGACTCTTTATATTAAGCCTTCTCAGTTAAGCATCATTCTCTGTTTTCCATTTCTTTTATTTTATTATCTCTTGATTGAGCCAAACTATCCTTCAACAAGAGCATTTATAATGGCATTGTTTTTCATGCTTGGCGTTCTTACAGAGAGAAAATCTTTATGGATAATCACAGTATCACTTGCCTGTCTTTTTATTCTTGTAATAGACCCTTCTTCAACAAAAGACCTTTCCTTTCAGCTGAGTTTTCTTGCAACTGTAGCCATAGGCTTTGCAACAGATATTTATAAAAACTTTAAAAACAAAATTCAAAACAAAGTTTTATCTTACCTATTGCTTAGTTTGCTTATCAGCTTCTCAGCCTCTTTAATTACCGCACCTATTGTAATTTATAAGTTTCATTATTTGTCTCTAATCAGTCCTGTTGCTAACCTAACAGCAGGATTTGTTATTGGGATGTTTCTTTTTCCATTAAATGTAATATTTGTTTTTATCTATCTTATTACAGGAATTTATCCTTTGCCAGAGATTGTCAATACAATTGCTACTTTTTCCTTTAAATTGATGCACTTACTTGCTTCATTTAGCTTCTCTTCTTTATCAATTCCACCTATTCCTTTAGGCTCTGTTATACTCTTTTATTTTGGGATTTTTTTATCAATTTTTGCTTGCTATGGGTTAAAGGGATGGTTTAAAAAATTATCTTTTATGGTCTCATGTTTATTGATTTTTAGTTCAGTTTTAACCAGTTTGGTTTTAGATAATTTACAGAGAAACTTTATAAAAATAACCTTTCTTGATGTTGGGCAGGCAGAATCTGCTGTTGTTGAAACACCAGAGGCTGTTTTTCTTGTTGATACAGGTAAAACAGGATTTGAAGCAGTGCAGTATCTTAAAGCTAAAGGATACAGACAGTTGCAGGCTCTTATTATTACTCATGAACAGAAAGACCATGCAGGAGGGTTTTTAAACATCATAGAAAAATTTAATGTAAAAGAGATATGGGATAATGGATATATAAAATACAAAATTCCAATGAATGTGAAACATCTTGAAAGAGGCGATATTCTTAAAGCTGGAAATTGCATTTTTACATTATTACATCCTTACAAGGGATTTTATACTTCTTCCCTTTCAAATGACAGTAATGAGTTAAGCCTTGTTTTTAGTTTAAAATGTAAAACTAAAACTTTTTTATTTACCTCTGATACAGGCATAGAAGCATTAAAAAGTATTCCTGCTACGTATCTCAAAGCAGATATATTAAAAATACCCCATCATGGTAGTAAACGCTCTTTTTATAAAGAATTTTATGAAACAGTTTTACCTCAAATTTGTATAATTTCTGTTGGTAAAAATAATGCTTACGGACATCCACATACAGAGGTCTTGGAATACCTTAAGGATAAATGTAAAATTTACAGAACAGACATTCATGGAGCTATTCAAATAAGAGAAAAAGCCAACGGTGAAATTGAAGTAAAAACTTTTGAAGAGACAAAGTTTAAGCCTTACAGGGAATTGGAAAATTTAAAAAAACTCTTTATTTTATGGTAGAATTAACCCATGATTGCACTTGTTGATTATGGAATGGGAAACATACGCAGTGTTTCAAAGGCAATTGAAGCAGTAGGTGGTGAGGTTTCTATTACTCAAAGCCCTGAAGAAATAAGAAAGGCAAAGGCTATTGTTTTACCAGGTGTTGGTGCTTTTCGTGACTGTATGAGCAATCTCACAGAACTTGGACTTCTTGAGGCTGTTAGAGAAGAAATTCTTAAAGGAAAGCCATATCTTGGAATCTGTCTTGGTATGCAAATTTTATTTACAGAGTCTGAGGAATTTGGAATGTGCAAAGGTCTTGATCTAATTAAAGGAAAAGTGACACGATTCAAACTACCACAGGATTACAAAATTCCTCACATGGGTTGGAATACGGTAATTTTTAAGAAAAAAAGTAAACTTTTATCAGAGATTTCTGATAATTCCTATTTCTATTTTGTCCATTCTTACTATGTAGTGCCTGAGGAAAGTAATTTTGTTGGTGGAGTTACAGAATATGGGATAGAATTTACTTCAATGATTATTTATGAAAATATTTTCGCAACTCAGTTTCATCCTGAAAAATCTCAAAAAATGGGGTTAAAACTTCTCAGTAATTTTATTCAGTTTATCCAATGAAAAAGGTAATATTGGGAACAGCAGGACATATTGACCATGGGAAAAGTTCTGTGGTAAAGGCACTTACTGGTATAGACCCTGACAGATTAAAGGAGGAAAAAGAAAGAGGCATAACAATAGACCTTGGTTTTGCTAATATTGTTTATCCTGATGTAGTTGTTGGTATTGTTGATGTTCCAGGACATGAGAGATTGATAAAAAACATGCTTGCCGGTGTAGGCGGAATGGACATGGTAATGCTTGTTGTTGCTGCTGATGAAGGTGTCATGCCTCAGACAAAGGAGCATCTTGCCATATGTAACCTTTTAAAAATAAAGTCTGGTATAATAGCCCTTAATAAAGCTGACCTTGTTGATGAAGAAACATTGGAACTTGCTAAGGAAGATGTGAAAGAAGCTGTAAAAGGGACTTTCCTTGAAAATGCTGAGATTGTTGCTGTGTCTGCAAAAACAGGCTTGAATATTGAGGTATTAAAGGGAAAAATTAGAGAACTTGCTCTAAAGGTCAGTGAAAAATCAACTGGTGGAATATTTAGAATGCCTATTGATAGAGTTTTTACTCTTAAGGGTTTTGGAACAGTTGTAACAGGAACAGTCCTTAGCGGTGCAATAACCATTGACTCTCCTGTTGAAATTCTTCCCGCAGGAATTACTTCAAAAGTGAGAGGACTTCAGAGTCATGGCCAGGCTTTAAAAGAGGTCTATGCAGGACAGAGAGTAGGAATAAATCTTCAGGGAGTATCAAAAGAAGACATTAAAAGAGGAGATATTGTTACGGTCCCTGGAAAACTGAAACCTTCTTCTTTTATTGAAGTAAAACTGGAACTTTTAAAAGATGTAAAACCTTTAAAACACGGAATGCCTGTTCATTTTTACCTTACAACATCTGAAACAGTAGGTAAACTAAAACTTTTTAACAAAACTGAAGTTTTACCTGATGAAGAAGCATATGCTCATATAAAGTTGCAGGACCCTATAGTTGCAATGGCTGGAGATAGATTTATTCTGAGAAGATTTTCTCCCCTTGAAACTCTTGGAGGAGGGATTGTTATTGACCCTGAACCACCAAGAAAAAAGAAGGATATAACACCTGAGCATCTTGAAATTCTTTTTAGTGGAGCATTGTATGAGAAATTAGAGGTTAAAATTAAAAGAAGAGCATTTAACGGTATTTCTATTTCTGAACTTGAAGGATGGATAAATAGTGATATAATTCAAATTAAAACAGCTGTAGATGAGCTCATAAAAAAAAGAAGAATTATAAATGCGGAAAATCATCTTTTTCATATAGATATTTTCAACGAGTTTAAATCTTCTCTTTTAAATTTACTTAAAGAATTTCATGCGACCAATCCGTTTAAGGAAGGATTGCCAAAAGAAGAACTAAAGGTAAAACTTTCTCTTGACAGATTTCCAAAAGTTTTAATGTTATTGCCCTATATTGAAGATGTTTCAATACAAGGTAATACAGTAAAGTTAAAATCAGTAAGTAAAGAAAAAATTGATCCGCTATTGGAAGAAAAAATAATAAAAGAGCTTCAAAAAGAATTCCAGCCACCTTTTAAAGATGAACTTGCTCAAACTCTTTCAATTTCTGAGTCAAAATTAACTGACATTTTAAAAATAATTGCTAAACAGGGGAAGATAGTCAGAATCAATGATTCCTTATATCTTACGATTGAGAATTATAACAAAATGATTAATTTGCTTAAAGATTTCTTTTCAAAAAAGAATGAGATGACAGTTTCTGAATTCAGAACACTTCTTAATACAACAAGAAAATATGCTATAGCATATCTTGAGCATCTTGATTCCCAGAAAATAACTCTTCGTGTAGGAGAAATTAGAAAAATGGTCAAACGAGGATAAAATGAATAGGAAAAAACTCAGTTTAATTATTTTAATTTTTGCTATTGGATGTCTAACAGGAGCAATAATCTTTTATTTGATAACTGCACCAAGACAGTCTATTCCTATTTATAGAGATATTACAGAACCTGTCAAAAGCTTTGCTGAAATTGTAAAAGCGGTTTCTCCTTCAGTTGTAAATATCTCCACAACCAGAACTGTACAGACTCCTCCGACACTTGAAGATCTTTTTGAGTTTCTACCACCTTTTGGTAATTCTCATAGCAAGAAATGGAAAGAAATGAGCATGGGTTCTGGAGTGATTGTTTCAAATGATGGATACCTGCTAACTAACTATCATGTTGTTGAGCAAGCAGAAGACATAAAAGTAACTCTTTATGATAGAAGAACATTTAAGGCTACAATAATAGGTGCTGATCCCAAAACAGATTTAGCTGTAATTAAAATAAATGCAAAAGATTTACCTGTTGCACCATGGGGCGATTCTGATAAGCTTCAAGTTGGAGACTTTGTTCTTGCTATAGGTAATCCTTATGGATTAACTCATACTGTAACAATGGGGATAATAAGTGCAACTGGTAGAGCTGATGTGGGAATTGCTGACTATGAGGATTTTATTCAGACAGATGCAGCAATTAATCCAGGAAACTCAGGTGGACCTCTGGTAAACATAAAGGGAGAAATCATAGGAATAAATACAGCAATATTTTCAAGAACAGGAGGATATCAGGGAATTGGATTTGCTGTTCCAAGCAACATGGCACGAGTTATAAAGGATAGTTTAATAAAGGAAGGGAAGGTTATAAGAGGATGGATAGGAATAATGGTTCAGGATTTAACAGCTGAACTGGCTGAAAAATTTGGACTAAAAGAACCTTACGGAGTTATTGTTACAGATGTGACCAAACAATCACCAGCTTACAGAGCTGGACTTCGTAGGGGTGATATTATTATTGAATATGATGGGAAACAGATAACAGAAAGTGCTATTTTAAAAAATCTTGTAGCTCAAAGTAAGGTAGGTTCAATTGTAAATTTGAAAATTTTCAGAGAAGGACAAAATTATACAACTTCAGTTACAATTGCTCAACTTCCTTCTGAACAGTTTCAAGAAACTAAAATTTTCAAAAAAACAACAGGAAAATTTGAAAATCCATTCAAAGGAATTTCAGTAATTGACCTTGAATCATCAATGGCAAAACAGATTGGAGCAGACCCTGAAGACAGAGGAGTGGTTGTTTATAAGATTGAACCAGGTTCACCTGCGGAGACAGCAGGACTTAGGAAAGGAGACCTGATAATGGAAATTGAAAGGCAAAAAATACTATCCGCTTCTGATTTTCAAAGAGCTATACAGAAAATTTCAAAGCCTGATGTTCTGGTTTTGATAAACAGAGGCGGTAAAAAATTTTATATGATTTTAGGCTCATGAGTTTTTTAATTTTTCTTTTTGCTATAACCCTGTTTGCTATTGTTTCGGTTAATTTACAGGCTCAAGGGTTTATCCTGCATCCCTTCGTGACAGGTTTAATTATTTTAGCAGGTAGTATTTTTTTAACTATTTTTATCTACTTAAAACTGAAAAAAATGACTAGTTCACAAATTTTATTTTGCTTTTTAGGACTTTTTTTAGGAATTTTCACAGGGATTCTTCTAAGTTTGCCTTTATTAATCTTATCCTCAAACCTTAATTCTGTCGCTTTCAGTTTTATAACAGCTTTTGGATATGCTGGTGCGATTTTTGGTTTTAAAAAGGCTGAAACAATCAAACTTGCTGATATTTTATGGATAATTAAAAAAGAAGCTATATGGGAAGAACCAAAAATTCTTGATACCAATGTTCTTATAGATGGTAGAATTGCAGACCTTATAGAACTCGGCTTTGTAAAGGGGACAATATTAATTCCAAGATTTGTTTTAAGAGAAATTCAATATATTGCAGATTCTCCAGACCCCCTAAGAAGAGCAAAAGGCAGAAGAGCTCTGGATATTCTACAGAGGATTAAAAGAGCAGAAAAAATAAGATTTGAGATTGTTGAAAAAGATATTCCAGAAATAAAAGAAGTTGATACAAAACTTATTGAACTTTCAAGAATTTTGAAAGGAACACTAATTACAAATGACCAGAATCTTATAAAAATTGCTCAATTAAGGGGAGTGCCTGTTTTAAATCTAAATGAGCTTGCTCAGGCAATGAGACCTCCTGTGCTTCCAGGTGAAGTTTTAAGGCTTTTCATAGTTAAAGAAGGCAAAGAACCTGATCAAGGAGTTGCTTACTTGGATGATGGAACAATGGTAGTTGTTGAAGAAGGAAGGTCAAGCATTGGTAGAACCATTGATGTTGTAATTCACAGTGTTTTACAGACAGGGACAGGAAGAATGATATTTGGAAAGCCGAAAACTGACGATCCTTTTGGTGAAAAAGAACAATAGAATGAAACGCAGTGTTATAGTAGTTGCAGCTGGTGCAGGAAAAAGGTTCGGTTCTCCAGATAAAGTATTTGTTGAAATCAATAATAAACCTCTTTTTATGTTCCCTCTTCAAACCTTTGAAAATACGCAATTTATTGATGATATATGGATTGTAACACGAAAAGAAGCGATTGAAAGAATAAAAGAAATCATTCAGAGCTTTAAAATTCAAAAGGTAAAAGGAATTATAGAAGGAGGAACTGAGAGACAGGATTCTGTTTATAATGCTTTAAAAGTATTACATAAAGATACTGATGTTGTATTGATTCATGATGCGGCAAGACCTTTAATTAGCAAAGAACTAATAGAAAGAATTATTGACGCTATGAATCCTGAGATTGATGGTGTAATCCCTGTAGTTGAATTAACTGATACGATTAAATGGATTAAACAGAAAAATATTATTGGTGGTACTCTTAATAGAAACATTTTGAGAGCAGTTCAAACACCTCAGGCATTCTGGTTTAAGAGACTTTTTCAAGCATATGAAAAGGCATATGAAGAAGGAATTTATGGAACAGATGATGCTTTTTTAGTAGAAAGATATGGTGGTAAAGTGCTTGCTGTAAAAGGTGATGAAAAAAATATTAAAATAACAATAAAACAAGATTTAGAAAAAATAAAGTCATTTTTACAATATGATGAAATGAGTTCCTTAAGGATAGGGATAGGATATGATAGCCACAGACTTGTTTTTGGCAAGAAACTTATCATTGGTGGAGTTGAAATTCCTTATGAAAAAGGACTTGAAGGATATTCTGATGCAGATGTTCTTATACATGCAATAATTGACGCTATATTAGGTTCTGCAGGACTTGATGATATAGGTAGGCATTTCCCTGATACAGATTCTCAATATAAAGATATTTCAAGCTTTATTTTACTTAAAAGAACCCTTGAACTTGTAAAAAAGCAAAAAATTAAACCTGTATGGGTTGACTGCACGATTTTTGCTGAAAAGCCTAAGCTGTCTCCTTATATTTCAGCTATGAAAGAAAATTTGCACAAAATTGGGCTAAATGTAAATATTAAAGCAAAAACTAATGAAGGAATGGGTTTTATTGGAAGAGGTGAGGGAATTGCTGCTCAAGCAATATGCCTGAGCAGCATTACATTAGACCCTTAAGATATTTTGAGGTACATTTTTTACAGATGCAACTCCTGTAAGAAGCATTGCCTGTTTTAGTTCATTTTTTATATTTTCAAAATAAAGTTTAAGTCCTTCTTTCCCTCCACCAAAAACAGCGACCACAACAGGTCTTCCTATAAGCGCAGCATCTGCCCCAAGTGCCAAAAGTTTGAGCACATCAACTCCTGAGCGGACTCCGCCATCTGCAATGATCGTTATTTTGCCTTTAAGTTTTTCTGTAATTTCAGGCAAAACTTCTGCAACCCCTGGTGTATGGTCAAGAATTCTTCCACCATGATTTGAGACAACAATGGCTGCTACTCCCATATTGTATGCTATTTCTGCTTCTCTTAATGTCATTATTCCCTTTAAAATAAAAGGAAGTTTTGTTGCTTTAACAAGCTCTTCAATCTCTTTCGGAGATTTCGGACTTACTGGTTGTCCCTTAAGTGCCATTGTAATAAGTCCAGCTCCATCAATATCAACTCCCACGGCAATAGCTCCTGCCTCTTCAGCAATACGAATTCTTTTAATTATTTCGTCCTGAGTTCTTGGTTTAATTATCGGAATTCCTTTTCCATTATTTTGTTTGATTGCATTAATTCCACTTCCATACATTAATGGGTCTGCTCCGTCACCTATCCATCCAAGAGTGCCTGCCATAAGAGAGCCTGCAATTACTTCCTGTGTATAAACATCCTCAGTAACAGCTCCTCCCATGTTATATGTTGTACCAGTTATTGGTGCTGCCATAACAGGAAGGGAAAGCATTTGCCCGAAGATTTCAACTGATGTATTAGGTTCTTTTACATCATGAATAGTGGAAAGGTTGAGTTTAATCTTATTTAAAGCCTCAATATTAGCCTTAAAAGAAGAGCCTGTGCCAACACCTCCCATTCCTGGAACTTCTCCTGCACAGACAATCCCATTACATACAGGGCATACACGACAATATGGTTTAAGCTTTTCTTTAGCTGCTTTCTTTACTTCTTGCCAGTTCATCTTCCCTCCTAATAAAATTTTTATTTAATATAATATTATAAAACATAAAGGGCGGTTAGCTCAGCTGGGAGAGCGCCAGAATCGCACTCTGGAGGCCAGGGGTTCAAATCCCCTACCGTCCATTAGATTTTTCAAGGGGTTACATAGGGATACACTCCTAAAAGATACTGACTGTGCCAGTTTTTGTACCCTTTGATTTGTTAAGTGAGGGAGGAATTTATTTAGACAGGCACAGCTTTTATTTTGTGTTCTGGTAAAAAAAAGATGAGAATGTCCCAGAGTTATTTTAATGTTCTTATGCCTTTAAAATATTCATAACAAGGAAATTTGCAAAGGCGTATTTCAAGCCATGAAATCTGAGAGAAGTCAGAATCAAGATGAAAATTATGTAAATAGATTGTGCTATAATTTGAATCAAAAAATAACTATAAATTCGCTTTGAATGAATTGATTTTTAAAAAGAATTTAATGCCGAAGGCGGGACTCGAACCCGCACGGGTTTCCCCACACGCCCCTCAAACGTGCGTGTCTACCAGTTCCACCACTTCGGCTAATTATAATAATACCAAGAACTGTAAGTTTGTTTCAACCTTTTTACCTATCCTTAAATTTATCTTGCAATCTAAGATGACTTTTGTTCATGAGAGATTTTTGTTTTTTTAGATTTATCCCAAAGAAAAATATGAAATTATTAAAAAATCATGATAACATATGATATGTATAGAAAAAATCTTGAATTGAAGTTAATTGACTAAACTCTTTCAAATATATTAGAAAAAACTATGATGAATCGCTATTATTCATTTGGAGAATATTTAAAAGAAATATTCGGGAAAAAAGTCTATAAAGTAAACGTAGACGCAGGCTTTACATGTCCAAACAGGGATGGAACACTTGGAACAACTGGCTGTATTTACTGTAACAACGATTCCTTTAGGCCATCAAGTTGCGCACCTTCAAAGCCGCTTATTGACCAAATTAAAAATGGAATAGGATATTTAAAAGCAAGATATAAAGCAAAAGCATTTCTTGTTTATTTTCAACCTTATACAAATACTTATGCACCTATAGACCATCTTGAAAAACTTTATAAAGAAGCTCTTTCTCATCCAGAAGTAGTTGGACTTGCAATTGGAACACGTCCGGACTGTGTTGATGATGAAAAACTTGAGTTACTTCAAATGCTATCAAAAACTCATATGATAATTGTTGAATATGGAATGCAGTCAATTTATGAAAAATCTCTTGCGTATATTATGCGAGGGCATGATTATTCTACATTTCTTAAAGCTGTTTATAATACTCATGAAAGAGGTATTTTAGTCGGAGCACATATAATTGTTGGAATTCCCACAGAAACAAGAGAAGAATCGCTTGCCATGGCAGATGAAATAAATCTTCATCCAATAAAATTTCTAAAAATTCATCAACTTCAAGTTGTTAAGGATACTCTTCTGGCATATATCTATGAGAGAGATCCCTTTCCTGTTTTTGAGTATGAAAACTATCTTGATTTTATAGTTGATTTTATTGAAAGACTTCGTCAGGATATTGTTATACAGAGACTTTTTGCAACTTCACCAGAAGATATTTTAATTGCTCCTAAGTGGAATAAGACCAAACAAGAAATTTTAAATGATATAAATAGAAGATTTGAGGAGAGAAATGCTCGCCAAGGTTCAAAGTGCTCATTTGATAGGAATAGAGCCATATGCTGTTGATGTAGAAGTGGACATAGCACAGAGAGGACTTCCCCATTTCAACATTGTTGGTCTTCCTGATACAGCAGTCAAAGAATCTCGTGATAGAATCAAAGCTGCTTTTAAAAATACAGGATTTCCTTTTCCTATAAAACAGATTACAGTTAACTTAGCACCGGCAGACCTTAAAAAAGAAGGTTCATCTTTTGACCTTCCAATAGCCATAGGAATACTTTCTGCGGAAGGACACATTCCAAAGGATATTTTAAAGGACTTTTTAATTGTGGGAGAACTCTCTTTAGAAGGCAAAGTAAAGCCTATTAAGGGGAGTTTATGTATAGCTTCAAAAATGAAAAATGGCGCTATTAGAAAGATAATAATTCCTCCTGAGAATGCACAAGAAGCCTCAGTTGTAGAGGAAGTTGAGGTTTATCCTGTAAAAGATTTGGCAGAAACTGTCAATTTTTTAAGGGGTGAAAAACTTATTAAACCATTTAAATCAGAAGTTGCTTATTTAGAAGAGGTTGAACTTTATGAAGATCTTTCAGATGTTAAAGGGCAATTTCAGGCAAAAAGAGCACTTGAAATTGCGGCAGCAGGAGGACATAATATTTTGATGATAGGCCCACCAGGAAGTGGGAAAAGCATGCTTGCAAGAAGACTTCCAGGAATACTTCCACCAATGACCATTAATGAGGCAGTTGAGACAACAAAAATTCACAGTGTAGCTGGATTATTACCTGATGGAAAAGGTATTGTCAATTCACGTCCTTTCAGAGCACCCCATCATTCATCCAGTGACGTTGCTTTGATTGGCGGTGGGCAAATTCCAAAACCTGGCGAGGTTTCTCTTGCCCACAATGGAGTGCTTTTTCTTGATGAACTTCCAGAGTTTAAGAGGAATGTTTTAGAAGTACTTAGGCAACCTCTTGAAGATGGCTTTGTGACAGTTGCACGTAGCTACGCTACTGTTCAGTTTCCTTCAAGATTTTTATTGGTGGGATCTATGAATTCATGTCCTTGTGGTAACTACGGAGATAAATTTAAACCATGCACTTGCACTCCTCAAATGATAATTCGTTATCGTTCAAGGGTTTCAGGTCCTCTTCTTGATAGAATTGATATTCACATTGAAGTTCCAAGAGTAAACTATCAAGAACTGAAAGATGATACCCCTTCAGAAACTTCAAAAACTGTCAGAGAAAGAGTAATCAGAGCAAGACAGATTCAACTTAAAAGATTTACAAACGAAGGAATATATTGTAATGCGCATATGAAAGCAAAGCATTTAAAGAAATTTTGCCGACTTGATGAAGACTGTCATAAACTTCTTCAGTCTGCTATGGAAAAACTTGGGCTAAGTGCAAGAGCTCATTCAAAGATAATCAAAGTTGCAAGGACAATAGCTGATCTTGAAGGTTTAGAACATATAAAATCTCAACATATAGCAGAGGCAATACACTACCGCAGCCTTGAAAGGCAGAGTTTTTAAATGCTTGAACTGCTTTTTATTGGAGTATCCTCTTTCATAATAGCTCTATCTGGAGCAATGATGCCAGGTCCTCTTTTTGCAGTAACGGTTTCAGAGACACCACGCAGAGGTATACTCACAGGACCTATTTTGGTAACTGGACATGGTGTGCTTGAGTTAGTTCTTTTATTTTTAATTATCTCCGGTGTAGGGAATTTTTTACAGATGAAAGAGACATTTATTGCTGTTGCTTTTATAGGAGCTGTGTTTCTTTTTTTTACAGGATTATCAATGTTTCGTTCCATACCAAAACTTAGTTTAAACAACAACATAAACATGCAGACAAAGGGATCCCTCTTTTTATCAGGTATTTTACTGAGCCTTGCCAATCCATACTGGTCATTCTGGTGGGCAACAATAGGAATTGGCTATCTTGTTCAGGCAATGGAAATCGGAGCTTTTGGTATAGCTATATTTTTTTTAGGGCATATAATGGGAGACCTTGCTTGGTATTCAAGTGTATCCTTTGGCATTTATAAAGGGAAAAAATTTTTAAGTGACAGCCTCTACAAAAAAATGGTTTTTATTTGTTCTCTTATCCTTATAGGTTTTTCATTTTATTTCGTCTATACAGGGATTAGAAAGCTAAAAGATTTTTTGTAATACCATATTTCGTTAGATTTTAAGGCGTTTGTGGTTCAAGGAGGAATTGAAATGGTAAGATATGACATAACTTTTTTTAGTGATTTTGATATTTATCTTTTTAAAGAAGGAAATCACTTCAATGCTTACGAAAAGCTCGGTTCTCATATCATAGAGGTTGATGGGAAAAAAGGAACTTACTTTGCTGTATGGGCTCCTAATGCAGAAAGAGTCTATGTCATAGGTGATTTCAATGGATGGGAACTTTCGCATCCTCTTTCAGTAAGATGGGATAACTCTGGTATATGGGAAGGTTTTATTCCAGAAATTGATAAAGGAACAAAATATAAATATTACATAATATCAAAATATGGTTATCACTTGGAAAAAGGAGACCCCTATGCTTTCTTCTGGGAAATACCTCCTGCCACTGCCTCAATTGTTTGGGATTTAGAATATAAATGGAATGATGAAGAATGGATGAAAAACAGGGTTAAAAGAAATGGGCTTAACTGTCCAATATCAATTTATGAGGTTCATCTTGGTTCATGGAGAAGAGTTCCTGAACAGGGAAATAGGTTTTTAACATACAGAGAGCTCGCTGAATGGTTACCAAAATATGTAAAAGATATGGGATTTACACATGTTGAATTTTTACCAGTTATGGAGCATCCTTTTTATGGTTCATGGGGATATCAAACAATCGGATATTTTGCACCAACTTCAAGATATGGCACTCCTCAGGATTTTATGTATCTGATTGATAAGCTTCATCAAAATGAAATAGGAGTAATTCTGGATTGGGTTCCTTCACATTTTCCTGATGATGGGCACGGACTTAGTTTTTTTGACGGAACATATCTTTATGAACATCAGGATCCGAAAAAAGGATATCATCCTCACTGGCATAGTTATATTTTCAATCACGGAAGAAATGAGATTAGAAATTTTCTTATAAGTTCTGCTGTCTTCTGGCTGGATAAATATCATATTGATGGATTAAGAGTTGATGCTGTTGCTTCAATGCTTTATCTTGACTACGGAAGAGCAGAAGGAGAATGGATTCCAAATAAATACGGAGGTAAGGAGAATTTAGAAGCAATAGAATTTATAAAAAGACTTAATGAAACAGTGTATGAAAAATATCCTGATACACAAACTATTGCTGAAGAGTCTACTGCATGGCCTCTTGTTACGCATCCTACATATATTGGCGGACTTGGATTTGGTATGAAGTGGAATATGGGCTGGATGCATGATACACTTTATTATTTCTCAAAAGATCCTATATACAGAAAATATCATCATGGAGAGCTTACTTTTAGTATCTGGTATGCCTTTTCTGAAAACTTTGTGCTACCACTTTCCCATGATGAGGTTGTTTATGGAAAAAGTTCTCTTTTGAATAAAATGCCAGGAGATCAATGGCAAAAGTTTGCAAATCTGAGACTTCTTTTTGGTTATATGTATGCTCATCCCGGGAAAAAACTTCTTTTCATGGGAGGAGAGTTCGGGCAATGGGATGAATGGTATCATGAGGGAAGTTTACACTGGCATCTTCTTGATTATCCAGAACATCAGGGCATTCAAAAATTGGTAAGGGATTTAAATAATCTTTATAAAACTGAGCCAGCTCTTCATGAACTTGATTTTTCACCAGCAGGTTTTGAATGGATTGATTGTAGTGATGCAGACCAGAGTGTTGTAAGCTTTCTAAGAAAAGCAAAAGATCCGAAAAATGTTATTATAGTTGTGTGTAATTTTACTCCTGTTCCGAGATTTAATTACAGAATTGGAGTTCCCTTTAAAGGTTACTGGAGAGAGATTTTAAATAGTGATTCCTGGATTTATGGAGGAACTAATCATGGAAACACTGGAGGAGTTGAGGCAGACCAGATACCTTGTCATGGAAGACCTTATTCTTTGTGTCTGACCCTTCCTCCATTGGGAATTCTGTTTCTTAAATGTCAGGGCATAGTGTAATCAAGAAACTTTTAATTCCCTTTAGGTTTCCTCCTTTGGACATTCCGAGTGTCCTCAATGGGTAAGAGGAATCTCTCTCTGATGCAATAGAAAAAAGGAGGAGATTCCTCGGCTGCTTCCGCAGCCTCGGAATGACAAAAAGAAGTAAGAAGTGATATGGAAATAGATAGAGATTATATTCACGGATATACCGACAAAGAAACTATTCGTCTTGAAAATCAGGCTAATTGTTTGAATGATCTTCTTCACTATGATTCTGTTTTTCCAGAGAATTCGCTAATTCTTGAAGCTGGATGTGGCGTAGGTGCACAAACTAAGATTGTTGCTTCAAAAAATCCGAATTCAAAATTCATATCCATTGATATTTCTGAAGATTCATTAAATAAAGCAAGAGCATTAATTCAATCACTTAATATTGATAATGTTGAGTTTCAAGCCGGAGATATTTTTGATTTACAATTTCCAGATGAGTATTTTGATCACATTTTTATTTGTTTTGTTTTAGAACATCTTGCAACTCCCATTGAGGCTTTAAAGTCATTAAAAAGAGTATTAAAAAAGGGCGGAAGCATTACTATAATTGAAGGAGATCATGGTTCTGCCTATTTTTATCCTTATAGTCATTACGCGCAGTTAGCAATAAATGCTCAGATAACATTACAACTAAACATTGGAGGTAATGCTTTAATTGGGAGACAACTTTATCCTCTTTTGACAGAATCTGGTTACAAAAATTGTAAAGTGTCTCCAAGAATGGTTTATGTTGATTCAAGTAAACCAAAATTTGTTGAAGGCTTCATAAAAAACACTTTTATAGCTATGATTGAAGGAATCAGAGAAAAAGCTATAAATAGCTTAATTATTGATGAAGATTTTTTTGATAAAGGAGTTCAAGATTTATATAGAACCACCCAAGCAGATGGAACATTTTGCTATACGTTTTTTAAAGGCACTGGATATAATATTTAGTGCTACTGAGAAATTTTGATTTGAGTCTGTTTGGGTTATAATAGAATATAAAACAAAACTACCACGTAGAGATTTTGGGGATTATTCTGAGATAGAACAAAAAGCGGAAGCACTTTCAAGTGAAGATTCTAAGGAAATGGATTCAATGAAAAATAAAAAAGATATTTAATCATGGAAATTCATCTTATTTTCCTTTATCTTGCTATCTTGCTCTTTTTTGCAAGGCTAACAGGAGACATTTTTGCTAAATTTGGAATTCCTTCAGTAATTGGTGAAATATTTGTAGGAATCATGCTTGGGCAGAGTGTTTTAGGTATTATTCCTCTAAGTGACGTAATGAAGCTTCTTGCTGAACTTGGGATAATACTTCTTCTTTTTCATATAGGACTTGAAGCAGACCTTAAACAACTAAAAGAAGTGGGTTTCTCTGCCGCTACTGTGGCAATAACAGGGGCACTTGCTCCTATGGTTATTGGTTTTCTTGTATCTTACTATGTTTTTAATTTTCCCACTATCACTTCTTTGTTTATTGGTGGAACTCTCACTGCCACAAGCATTGGCATTACTGTAAGGGTTCTTGAAGATCTGGACAAGATGAAAGAACGTTTTGCTCAAGTTGTGCTTGGTGCAGCAGTGCTTGATGATATATTTGGAGTTGTGGTGCTTGCTGCATTATATGAATTTTCAAAAACTCAGGAAATAAATGTAAATGCAACCATTCTTTTGGTGTTTTATATCGGAACATTCTTTCTCTTTGCACCAATTATCGGCAAGATTTTTGCCTATTTTGTAAGCAGTCTTGCAAAAAGACTTAATACTCTTGATTTTGTTCCACCTGTGGTTGTGGCAATAATTCTGCTTTTTGCTTTTGCTGCCCATGAGATAGGCTCGCCTGAGATACTTGGTGCTTTCACTGCAGGAATTGCCTTTTCAAGAAGATTTACCATTCCCTTTGCAGCAGCCTTTCAAGCAGATAAAGCAATAATTCATAAGATTGAAGAGTCTTTGAAGCCACTTATCTGGCTTTTTACTCCTATATTTTTTGTCTACGTGGGACTACAACTTAATCTAAAGGCAATAGATTTCACTTCAGGATATTTCTGGTGGTTAAGTGCTGTTTTGTTCATAATTGCCCTTGTAACAAAGTTAGTTGCGGGATTATTTGTAAAAGGAACGATGAAAGAAAAATTAAGTGTAGGTTTTTCCATGCTTCCAAGAGGTGAAGTGGGACTCATCTTCGCAGAATTTGGAAGATTAAGCGGCATTTATGATCATACCCTTTATGCTGTTATTATTTTTGTAGTTGCTCTTACAACTTTACTTGCTCCGATTGTGCTTAAAAGCTTGTGGAAAAAGGAACAAACTACAACTTAATCTCTGGCAATTGAGATAGAGATTCTTTTATTTTTTCATCAGGATATTCAAAATCAGTAAGCTTACCAGATAAATATGCTTCATAAGAGGGCAGGTCAAGAAAGCCTATGCCACTTAAATTAAAGAGTATTACTTTTCTTTTGCCCTCTTCTTTTGCTTTCAGAGCTTCATCTATTGCAACTTTTATGGCATGAGCACTTTCAGGTGCAGGAATTATTCCTTCGCTTCTTGCAAAAAGTATAGCAGATTCAAAAACAGCAGTTTGTCCTACTGCTACTGCTTCAATTAATCCATCATGGCAGAGTTGACTCACAAGAGGTGAGTCTCCATGATATCTCAATCCTCCTGCATGAATTCCCGGAGGTACAAAGTCATGCCCAAGTGTATACATCATAAGAAAAGGCGTAAGTCCAGCTGTGTCACCATAGTCATATCTGAACTCTCCCTTTGTAAGTGTTGGACAGCTTGAGGGTTCAACTGCTATAACTCTTACTTCCTTTCCATGAATTTTATCATAAAGAAATGGGAAACTGACTCCGCCAAGATTGCTTCCTCCTCCACAGCAACCGATTACAATATCAGGATAATCTCCTGCAATTTCAAGTTGTTTTTTGCATTCAAGCCCAATAATTGTCTGATGAAGTAAAACATGATTTAGCACCGAACCAAGTGCGTAATTTGTATCTTTATGGGTTGCTGCATCTTCAACCGCCTCAGATATTGCTATACCAAGTGTTCCAGGGTGGTCTGGATTTTCTCTGAGAATTCTTCTACCTGATTCAGTTTTATCAGAAGGAGATGGATAAACCTTTCCTCCCCATGTTTCCATCATTATTCTTCTGTAAGGCTTCTGGTCATAACTAACTCTTACCATATAAACTGTTATCTCTATCCCCATCAATGCTCCTGCCAAGGAAAGTGCTGAACCCCATTGTCCTGCACCTGTTTCTGTAGCAATTCTTTTTATTCCTTCAATCTTGTTGTAATAAGCCTGAGGTATAGAGGTATTTGTTTTATGGCTTCCTGCAGGACCAAGTCCTTCATGTTTGAAATAAATCTTTGCAGGAGTCTGAAGAGCTTTTTCAAGTCCAATAGCTCTGTAAAGAGGTGTTGGTCTAAAGCTTGCGTAAATATTTAAAACTTCTTCAGGAATGTTTATCCATCTTTGAGTGCTTATTTCTTGTTCAATAAGAGATATGGGAAATATTACTTTTAAATCATCTACAGATATAGGCTTTTTAGTTTGAGGATTAAGGGGTGGTGGCGGTAACTTAGGCATATCAGCCTGTATATTATACCATTGCATTGGTAAATCTTTTTCTGAAAGTAAAATTCTTCTCATTCTGCCCTCCTGTTAAGATTAATTTTTAATTATGAAAGCAATCCCCAAATTTTTGCAACACTTACAGTTTGACATTTATTTATTAAAGTTTGTAGTATTTACAATATGCTAAAAATTGCAGTAATTGATGGACAGGGTGGAGGAATTGGTAGTTACATTATTAAATCTCTCAGAGAAGCATTTGGAGATAAAATAGAAATTTTGGCACTTGGAACAAATGCTGCAGCCACAGCAAATATGATGAAATGTAAGGCAAATAAAGGAGCTTCTGGAGAAAATGCAATTATCTGGAATGTTAAGAAAGTTGATCTCATACTGGGGCCATTAAGTATTCTTGTGTCAAATGGAATGATGGGAGAGTTGACTTCAAAAATGGCTGAGGCAATAGGAAGCAGTCCAGCAAGAAAAATTCTGTTGCCAATTAATCAGGAAGGGATTGATATTATAGGTTTTATTAAAGAGCCTCTTCCACATCTTGTGGAAAAATTAATCCTTCATATAAAGGAGGAATTCAATGTGTGAAGCAAATGCATATGTAATTAAAAATGGTGAGGAGGAGATTTATTTAGAATCTGTGGATATATTAAAACCTGAAGGAAACCAAATATATCTTAGAAACATATTTGGAGAACAGAAGGTTTTTAAAGGTAAAATTAAAGAAATGTCACTGCTAAATCATAAAATTATTCTTGAAGAAGATCGGTAGTATATAAAATTCAACATAATCATGCTCATTCGTTTTATTGAGTTCCAGAAGTTTGATCCATATTTAAATATGGCAATTGACGAATCTATTAGTTTTTTTGTGCGACAGGGTAGAGTTTTACCAACTTTCAGGCTATATGGATGGAATAAAAAAGCGATAACTATCGGAGAGTTTCAGAAAATTGAAGAAATCAATCAGGATTTTTGCCTTAATCATGAAATTCCAATTGTAAGAAGACCAACAGGAGGCAAAGGTATTCTGCACTATGATGACTTCACATACAGTTTTTGTTGTAAAAAAGAAGGAAAGTTTCGTGGTAATCTTTTTAAAACTTATGAAATTATAAGTCGTATATTTTTAAAGGCATTTAGTTTAGTAGGAATCTCTGCTGAAATAAGAAAAGAAAAGAAAAGCTATAACAAAAGTTCTCTCTGTTTTGCTCGCTCATCATTTGGAGAAATTTCTTTTCAAAATATAAAAATTATCGGCTCTGCCCAGAAAAGATGGGTTGATGGTTTTTTACAGCAGGGGACAATTCCTGTGACAGTAGATAGAGATTTATTAAGAAGAGTTTTTTTATGTAACCCTGATGAAGCTGATAGAGTTTTTGGTATAAAAGAATTATTTAAGGATTTTGATATTGAAATTTTTCAGGAACAGATTAAGAAAGCTCTGAAGGAGGAGGGTTTTGAGATTGTTGTTGAGCCTCTTCAAGAGGAAGAGTTTGTTCTGGCTCAGTCCTTGCAACAGAAGCATCAAGTCTTATGTAGTAGGATAGAAATGCAGCAAATACAACCATGCTGATATAAACATGGGCAAATTGAGTAATAAATTGATAGGCTGCTACCAGTATAGTTCCTATATGAGGAATTATTGCCAGCAGAGAACCAAATGAGAGAATTAACCCACCTGTTAAGATATATATTACAAATAACAGTGCTGCTCTTCCAATAGATTGAGGATACAAAATTATTAATTTTCTGGTTTCTCTTATTGTTTCTCCTACAGTTAAATTTTTTATAAAAATTCCGAAAAATCCAAATAGTGTATATGTTATCCATAGAATAAATGCGATAATACCTGTAAGAAGTATGCTTAAATAAATAAATACATTGAAAAATACTGATAAGGTATGGCTATAGTGGTTCAAAAAATTTACTATTTTAGAGCTTATTTCACTTATAAATCCAAAAATAAACGTTAAGCAAATGAAAATAAGAACTGAAAACAGTGCAAAAAAACCAGTTTTCCAGAAGAATCTTTTGCCATATTTATGGAAACTCTTTAAATTAAAAACCTTTCCTTCCTGTAAATATTGACACATTACACCTATTGTGCCTGAAAAGATATATATCCAAAGACTGACGATGAGAATAACATAAATAACAAGACTGATAATGAAAATAATAGCAAATATTAAAAACTTTTTCATGATATTTATAGAAGACAATAATATTTCAATAAAACTGCCTTTTAGTATATCTGTCAGGTCAATTCCAAATATTACAAAAAGGATTCCAAGTGGAATGCTCAGGATAAAAAATAGTCCAAAAAAACTAATGAATAAAAATGAAAAATGTATAAATAATAACTGATAGTTTTTATGAACTGTTTTTAAACCATCATTTATGCACGTAAAAAAGTTCAAGGTTGTTTGACACCTACTACAATTATATTAATTTCATTAGCTTTTTCAATAAGTTTATCTCGTTCTATTAAAAAAGTTTTGCCTGCTTCAAGTGCTAAAATTTTAGCATTGGCTTTTCCCATAATTACTATTGTATCTACTCCAGCAGCAGGAGGGTCAAGCCTTAAATCCTGCTGAGGTTTGCTGACTTTTACTACAATGGAGTTTTTTACAAATCTTCCAGCTCTTAAAATTGTTTCATCTGTTCCTTCTATTGCTTCCACAGCAATTACTGACCTTTCTTTTACCACCACTGTCTGTCCTATATCAAGTTCTCCGATTTTTTTTGCAATTTTAAAACCATATTCAATATCTTTCCATTCCTCTTTTGTAGGTTTTTTTCTTGTAAGAACTCCTTCAGGAGTTATAAGTTCAGGACAAAATTCAGATATTTCTGCTATTTTTATTCCCTCTGTTAATAATTCTTTTTCAACAAGTTTAAGAAGTTCATTGTCTCCTCTAATTTTAGCTGAAAAAAGCATCTTTAATGCTCTCATGTCAGGCTTGATTGTTTTTCTTTCAAAAATAAGTTTTTTAGGTACCTTGCCTGTTAAAATCACCTCTTTAACATTATTATTTTTTAAAAAATCTATAATCTGTCCTGCTTTGCCAATATTTATTGATTCAAATACATCGCTATGATTTGATAGTGCATCATCGGCAAGTCCTTCTAATGCAACAGTTATGACTTTATAACCTCTTTTTTTGAGTTCATTTGTAACTATAAGAGGGAGACAACCTCCTCCTGCAATTACTCCTATCTGCATATTCCTCTTTTATTTGCTTCTATGAATTCTAATAGGTGTATAATTTCAGGAATCTGAGGAAGTTCTTTTTTGACTTTATCAATTGCTTCTTTTAACTGAAGTTTATCTCTGAATAAAATTTTATAAGCTTTTTTTAATATATTAATAGTTTCATCACTAAATCCTCTTCTTTTAAGTCCTACAGAGTTTAATCCATAAAGCTTGGCTCTTGGTCCAGAAGCCATGGTAAATGGAGGCACATCCTGTCCAACTCCACTAAAACCTCCTATCATAGCATAAGCACCTATTCTTGTAAACTGATGGATAGCTACTAATCCACCAATAAATGCAAAATCTTCAACCTGAACATGACCTGCCAGAGTTGCAAGATTTGCCATAATCACAGAGTTTCCTATTTTACAGTCATGTGCAATATGCACATAAGCCATTATAAAGTTACTATCTCCAATTACTGTCCAGCCATCTCCTGCAACTGATGCTCTATGAATTGTTACATATTCTCTGATTGTGTTGTTATTACCAATTTTAACTCCTGTTGGTTCTCCTTTATATTTAATATCTTGTGGGGGAAATCCAATTGTTGTAAATGGGAATATAGTGCAGTTCTGCCCTATTTCTGTTATACCTTCAATCTGCACATGATTTATAAGGCGTGTGCCTCTGCCTATCTTAACATTGTCTCCAATTATGCAGTAAGGTCCTATAACTACTTCTTTATCTATTTCTGCTTTTGGGCTAATAATTGCAGTTTTATGTATCTCATTCATTAACTTTTTACCTCACTTTGTAACCATTGCTGTGAATTCTGCCTCTGTTGCCACTTTTTCATCAATCTTTGCAATACCTGCAAACTTCCAGACTCCTCCTCTTCTGTGAATCACACTCACTTCAAAAATGATTCGGTCGCCTGGTATAATTGGTTTACGAAATTTAACTTTTTCAATGCTTAAAAAGAGAACCCCTGTCCCTTCCATACCTGATTTAAATGCAAGAACACCTGCTACCTGAGCCATTGCCTCTACTATTAATACTCCAGGCATAACAGGATTTCCTGGAAAGTGTCCTTGAAAAAACGGTTCATTCATCGTAACATTTTTTACTCCTACTGCTTTTTCATTGGGGATAAGTTCTAAAACTCTGTCTACTAAGAGGAATGGATATCTATGAGGAAGAATATCCATTATTTCTTTGATATCAATCATTGACACCTCCTATCAATTTATTCAATAGTTTTTTGTTTTTCAAGTTGTTTAATTCTTTCTTCAAGTTCTCTTATCTTTTTATAAAGTTCTGGAAGTTTCTGAAAAATTGCATTTGTTCTAAGCCATTCCCTATGAGGCATGATAGGTGAGCCAGAAAATACACCTTTTTGAACTTTTCCAGGCATAACTCCTGATTGAGCTGTGATTATTGTTCCTGCTTCAATTTCTACATGATCCGAAATACCAACCTGTCCTGCAAGTATACATCCATCTCCTACTTGAGAACTTCCTGCAATTCCAACCTGAGCTACGATTATCACATTTTGACCAATTTTTACATTATGAGCAATCTGAACAAGATTATCAATCTTTGTTCCTTTTCCAATAAAAGTATTTCCAGTTGTAGCCCTATCTATAGTTACACAAGCTCCTATTTCAACATCATCCTCAATAATTACACCACCTACCTGTGGAATCTTATGATGCTTACCTTCGTGAAAAATGTATCCAAAACCGTCAGAACCAATCTGAGTTCCTGCATGAATTATTACTCTATTGCCGATTTTAACTCTTTCTCTTACTGTTACATTGGGATAAATCACACAGTCAGAACCTATTAATGTTTCTTTGCCAATAAATGTGAAAGGGTAAATTATAGTATTGTCTCCTATTGTTACATTCTCATCAATATAAACAAAAGGATAGACTGTTACATTTTTACCTATCTGAGCAGTAGAAGCGACAATTGATTTTTCGCTTATTCCTTTACATGGCTGTGGTTTTACATAAAACATTTCAAGAAGTTTTGCAAAAACAAATTGAGGATTTTCAGTAATAAGCTGAGGTTTGTTCAGATTTGGAATTTTTTCTTTTACAATAAATGCAGAAGCTTTACTATTTTTGGCAAGCTCAGCATATTTTGAACTTGCTATATATGTAATATCGCCTTCTTGGGCATCTTCAAAGCCTTTTATCCCTGATATTTCAATTTCAGAATCTCCCTCAATTTTTGCATTAAAAAAATGTGCTATTTCAGAAAGCTTCATTTCTTTCCTTTTTGTTGCGAAGTTTTTTGATTAAAAAGTGAAATGATTTTATCTGTAATATCTACTTCAGGAGTTGCAAAAAGAATAATCTGCTCAGCTTTCTCAAATATTAGATTATAACCTTCTTTCTGAGCAAAATCATTTATTAATTGTCTTATTTCTTTAAGCATGCTTTGAGTAATTTCATTTTGTTTTTTCTGAAGTTCTACTTGATAATCTGCTGCAGTTCTTTGAAAATCTCTTCCTAAACGTTCAATCTCTTCTTCCTTTGCTTTTCTTGCATCCTCACTTAAAACAGAGCGTTTTTTTTCAAGTTCTTCTTTTAAACTTTGAATTTTTTTCTGTTTTTCTTCAAGAGTTTTTTGCCTTGACTCAAGCATACTCTGCAGTTCATTTACAGATTTCTTTCCTTCTTCTGATTCATTCAGAACTCTGTAAAGATCAACTACTCCAATTTTTAAGTCTGCATGGGCAAGTGAAACAAAGGATAGGGCAAAAACCATAATAAATACTACAAATAGAATTCTTTTCATTTCCTCCTCCTAATTTAGAAAAATGAACCAAATCCAAATTCAATCTTGGATTTGGACTCTCCTTCCTTTTTATTGAGATTTATTCCATAGTCTATTTTGACAGGTCCAAGAGGTGAAAACCATCTGAAACCAAATCCAGATGTATATTTTATATCAGAACCAAATTTTTCTGCCTCATTATATCCCTTACCCATATCAACAAATATAAGTCCTTTAAGCTTCATTTCAGCCACTATAGGAAAAAGATATTCAATATTGAATATCATTGCTCTTTTTGCTCCAATTGGTTCATTTTTGCTGTCTTTTGGTCCAGCCTCTCCATATCCCACACCTCTTATTGTATCAAGACCACCAATATAAAACCTTTCATAGAGCGGATATTTCTTGCCAAAAAGAGTATCAGACATTCCGAGTCTTCCTCTTAAATGTAAGGTTGATTCCTCAAATATTGGTATATACCAGCCAAGGTCAAGCAAGCTTTTCCAGAAACCCGTGTCTCCTCCCAGTCCTGCAGTAGTTAAGCTCAAAGAATACCTTCTTCCTTTGCTTGGGTCAATATAACTATCTCGGGTATCATTTATAATCTGAAACGTGACAGCACTTGTAAGAAGATTACCCTGCATATCTTTTATTACTGCATCAGCATCTTCATCAACATCTGTAACATTTGATTTTTCAATATCATAGGTGATTGAAGCAGACCAGTCCTCTCCATATCTTTTGCCAAATGTGAGAGAAAGCCCTGTTGCATCTCTTGTATAGTTAACATACTCTCTTTTCTGCCTATAAAGATTTATTCCGAAAAGAAGAGGTTTATCCAAAAACCATGGGTCTCTAAAAGCAAGAGTATAGTAAGAACTTCTTCCTCCAAGCTCTCCTCTAAGAGTTAAAGAGTAACCCTTACCAAAAAGATTGTTTTGGGTTACATCAACCATACCTATAAGGTTATCAATTGAGCTATATCCACCACCTATTGTCAAAAATCCTGTTGCTTTTTCTTTTACATTCACATCAAGGTCAACAGTTTTTTTATCAGGATCAGGTTTCTGATTTATATCAACTGTCTCAAAGTACTGAAGGTCTTCAAGTCTTTTTTTGCTTTTTTGTATTTTTGATGCAGAATACTCATCACCTTCATCAACTCTGACTTCTCTTCTTATTACTTTGTCAATTGTTTTAACGTTTCCTGAAATATTTACTCTTCCAATAGTAAACTTATCACCTGGCTTAACATTATATGTCACATCAACTGTTAATTTTTCTTCATTTGGAATAACATCAGGAGAAACACTTACAAGAGCATATCCCTTGTCTGAATAAAACGAAGTTATTGCTTCAACATCTTTACGCATTTTTGCTTTACTGAATATTTCTCCTGCTTTTAGCTTTATGAGTTCCTTAAGCTCTGTTCCTTCTTTATTGTCTCTGTATCCTGTGATATTTACTGAAGAGATTTTAAATTGAGGTCCTTCAGAAATCGGAATCATTATTGTCATCCATTTTTTATCTTGGGAAAACTCTATTTTAGGTTCTCCAACTGAGACTTTAAGGTATCCATTGTCGTAGTATAGGTCCTTTATTTTTTCAAGATCCTGTAACATTTCGTACTTTTTATAAAAGCCACTTCCTGTAATAAATGAATAAAACTTTCTTTCAGATGTTGCCATTACTTTTTTAATTTTTCTTGACGAGATTGCTTTATTTCCTTCAAACTTTATCTCTTTTATTTTGACTTTGTTACCTTCATCTATTACATATGTAAGCTCAACTTCTTCCTCTGTTTTTTTCTTTAATACAGGAACAATCTTTGCGAAATAATAACCCTCAGATTCATAAAATGCTTTAAGTCTGAGAGCATTGTCATTTATAAGAGTTACATCTGCTATAGCACCTGCGGTAATTGTAACAACCTCTTTCAATTTATCTTCATCGTACTCTTTATTTCCTTCAAAGCTTACCTTTATAATTGTTGGTTTTTCTTTAACAGAATATATTACTTTTACTCCACCCTCAAAGGGTTCAATATCAACTTTAACATCTTCAAAATAGCCCATTTTATAAATTGATTTTATATCTTCAGAGATTTTTTCTTGAGAAATAACCTCTCCAAGTTTAAGAGAAATCTTATTTTTTACCGCAGCTTCTTCAATTCTTTTAAGTCCTTTTATATCAATGGCTGTAACTACAGGAAGTTCCTGTGCAAAAGATTGCAATGAAAATAAAAAAATGAAAAAAAATATAAGCACTGCTGGTCTTTTCATGAAAACCTCTTTGTCAAAAAGTTTTTAAGTATATCATAATATTTTAAAAAATTGAAACACTTCAAAAAGCTTCTGATGAACAATAGATTTAATCTCTTCAAGGTCATCTTCTGTTTCAGCTTCAAATCTTAAAACTAAGGCAGGCTGAGTATTAGACGCTCTTATTAATGCCCAGCCTTTTTTGAAATTTATTCTTACTCCATCTATAAAATTACATTCAAATTTCTGGAAATAATCCTTAATTTTTTCTACAATCATAAACTTTTTTTCATCTATACAATCAATTCTTATTTCTGGAGTGCTTTGCATTGTTTTTACTCCACATAGAAGTTTTTTTATGCCATATGGTTTACCAGCTTTTTTTACTATTTCTACTAATCTTAATGATGCATATATTGCGTCATCAAATCCAAAATACTTATCACTGAAAAATATATGCCCGCTCATCTCGCCTGCAAGGAGTGCTCCTTCTTCCTTCATTTTTTTCTTTATAAGAGAATGTCCTGTTTTCCACATAACTGGAATGCCACCTGCTTTAGCAATTTCTTCATACATTACTTTTGAGCATTTTACTTCGCCAATTATTTTTGCTCCTTTATTTTCTTCTAAAATATCTTTGGCAAATATAATCATTAACCTATCTCCCCATACAACATCACCTGATTCATCAATAACTCCTATACGGTCTGCATCACCATCAAATCCTATACCAAGATGGGCTTTTTTATTTATAACAGTTTGTATTAAATCTTCCATGTTTTCAAGAACCACAGGATCAGGATGATGATTTGGAAATCTGCCATCAGGCTCACTATAGAGTTCATATACTTCAGCGCCAAGTTTTTTTAGAATCACAGGAGCAACCAATCCAGCTGTGCCATTTCCTGAGTCAACAACAACTTTTATCCCCTCAAAAGAAGTAAAACCGCTTAACATGTAATTAATATAATCATCTGTTATGTTGTATTTTTCAATTTTTCCTGTTTTATTAAAATTAATAAAATCCTTTTTTTCTATAATTTTTTTTAATCTTCTGATTTTTTCACCATAAATGGTCTCTTTGCCTATACTGAGTTTAAATCCGTTAAATTCAGGTGGGTTGTGGCTTCCAGTTATCATTATTCCTGCATCCACAGGAAGTGTAAAAAGCGAAAAATACTGAAGTGGAGTAGGACATAACCCTATATCAATAACATCTACGCCGCATTCTGTAATTCCTTTGAGTAATTCTTTTTTGAGAGTTTCAGACGAAAATCTTGCATCCATTCCAACTGAGATTTTTCGGGGCATTCTTTTTAGTTCTTTGAATACCAGTGAAACAAAGGCTTTTCCAATTAGATAAGAAATTTCCTCTGTAAGGTCTTCTCCATAAATGCCTCTTATGTCATATTCTCTAAATATCCTGTCTTCCATAAACATCCTCAACTCTTTTTATATCATCTTCTTCCACATACTCTCCTACCTGAACTTCAATTATTTCAAGAGGAATTTTCCCTGGGTTTTCAAGCCTATGAAGCGTGCTTTTGGGAACATATACTGATTCATTTTCATGAACAAACTGTTCTCTGTCTCCAATTTTTACTTTTGCAGTTCCCTTTACAACAACCCAGTGTTCAGAACGATGATGATGCATTTGAAGAGATAGTGTTTCTCCTGGTTTTACTGATATTCTCTTTATTTTATATCTTAACCCTTTCTCAAGTAGAGTATAGCTTCCCCACGGCCTGTAAACTGTTACATGCTCTTCAACCTGTGGAAGCGCTTTTTCAGAAAGAATTTTTACGATATCTTTGACTTTCTGGCATTCTCCTTTTTTTGCAATTAGCAAAGCATCTTCTGTTTCAACAACTACCATATCCTGAATACCTAAGGTAGTAATAAATCTTTTGTTACCTATAATAAGGCTTCCATTTGTCTCTATATTTACGCAATCACCTACTATTGCATTACCAGTTGGGTCTTTATCTAAAACATCATATAAACTTTCCCATGAACCTATATCAGACCAGAATATATCAAGTGGAAGGAGCATTCCTTTTTCAGTTTTTTCCATAATTGCATAATCAATAGAGATGTCTGACAGATTTTGAAACTCTTTCAAAGCTTCATCATATGATTTTTCAAATAATTCTCCCAATTGGGGTGTATACTTCTTAAAATCCTCAATTATTGTATTAACTTTAAATGTAAACATTCCTGAATTCCAGTAGTAGTTTCCTTCTTTAATATATCTTTTTGCATTATCAAAATCGGGTTTTTCCACAAATTTTTCAACCTTATAGAAATTTCCGAATTCTGCAGGCTGACTTTTTACTTTTATGTATCCATAGCCTGTTTCAGGACGAGTTGGTTTTATGCCGAATGTTACAATAGTTTCTTTTTTAGCACATTCTTCCGAAGCTTTAATGAATTCAATAAATTTTTCATCTGGTTTAATTAAGTGGTCCGAGGGACAAACAAAGAATATCTCATCTTGAGAGATTCCTTTTTCTATTGCATATCTTATTGCAAGAGCAATTGCAGGTGCTGTATTTTTTGACACAGGTTCAATTACAATCTCAATTTTTGGCTTATTTGTTAGTTTATTTGCTAACTCTTCTAATTGATTAATAACATAAAACTTATGTTTCTCATTTGTTACAATGAAAATATCTGCATCTGGATAGCAACATATTCTTTTTATAGTCTTCTGAAAGAAACTTTCATGTTCATCATGTTTTGAAATTGAAAACTTTAGAAACTGTTTTGGAAAGTTTTTCCTTGACATAGGCCATAGCCTTGTTCCAGAGCCTCCTGCGAGAACTATAAATTTCATCTTTGCTCCTTAAATATATCCATAGTCCCTTAGTTTCCCAAGAAGTCGCTCTTCTTTAACATTAACTGACTGATTTACAAATTTTTCTACATATTTAGCAATTATATCAGATTCAAGGTTAACTTTGTCTCCAACTTTTTTAAGTCCTATTGTTGTCATATTAGCAGTATGAGGTATAACTACAACTGTAAATGAGTCTGATAAAATATCCACAATTGTAAGACTTATGCCATCTACAGTAATTGAACCTTTTTTAATGCAATATCTAAGAATTTCTTCTGGAGCTTCAATCTCTATTTTTAAATCATTACCTATTTTTTCAATTTTTCTTATTTTACCAATTCCCTCAACATGTCCGCTTACAAGATGTCCTCCAAGTCTTGTATTAAGAGTTAGTGCAGGCTCTAAATTAACATATTCGTCTTTTTTAAGTTCTCCAAGTGTGGTTTTTTGTAGTGTTTCATGTGATACATCAAAAGAAATTATATTTTTTGATGTATCCATCTCACAAATTGTAAGGCAGACTCCGTTTACAGATATGCTGTCACCTATATTTGAATTATCTATCAGTTTTTTTGAAAATACCTTCAGCCTTGCTCCCTGAGCAAGTTTTCGAACTTCATGAATTTTTCCAAGTTCAACAATAATTCCAGTAAACATTACTTTATAAGTTTACCAATCCTTTGAAGTCTTGGTTTATGATTATCATTGTCCCATGACCAGTATATAATAAATGCTTTGCCTTTTACATCTTTTAAATCAACAAAACCCCAAAAACGGCTATCATAGCTCTGATCCCTGTTGTCTCCCATTACAAAAAGTTTATGAGGAGGGACCTTAATTGGTCCAAAATTATCCCTCGGATCAAGCTCTCTTGGATGAATATATGAATCCGTATGTCTTGCATAGGGCTCTTTAAGTTCAATTCCATTAACGAAGACTTTTTTATTTTTTATCTCCACAGTGTCTCCTTCAACTCCTATTACTCTTTTTATAAAATCTCTACTCGGGTCTTCAGGATACTTGAACACTATTATATCTCCTCTCTTAGGAGTTTCAAAAACTAAAATTTTTTCATCTGATAGCGGCGGATTGACTCCATATATGAATTTATTTACAAGAAGATGATCCCCTATCAACAGCGTTGGAATCATTGACCCAGAAGGTATTTTAAAGGCTTGAACAATGTACGCTCTTATAAATAAAGCAATTAATATGGCAATTCCGATACTTTTTACATATTCAAGAATTTTTTTACCTGTCATTTTTTTCTCCTTATTCAACTTTTAGAACTGAAAGAAATGCTTCTTGTGGTATTTCAACTCGTCCAATTTGTTTCATTCTTTTTTTTCCTTCCTTCTGTTTTTCAAGAAGTTTTTTCTTTCTTGTCACGTCACCTCCATAACATTTTGCAAGAACATTTTTCTTAAGCGGTGCTATGCTCTCTCTTGCTATAATTTTGCCACCAATTGCAGCCTGAATTACAACTTCAAAAAGCTGTCTTGGAATTACAGTTCTCAGTTTTTGGGCTATTGCACGACCTTTATAATAAGCCTTATCTTTATGGACAATAATTGATAAGGCATCTACTTGTTCTCCATTAATAAGAATATCAAGCCTTACAAGTTCGGAAGGTCTATATCCAATAAATTCATAATCCATTGATGCATAACCTTTGGAAAGAGATTTAAGCTTATCATAAAAATCCCATAAAATTTCATTCAGTGGCATTTCATAAATAAGAAGAATTCTGTCCTTTGTTATATAGGAAAATTCTTTTTGAATTCCTCTTTTTTCTTGACAGAGTTTTAAAATCTCTCCTACAAATTGTTCTGGTACGATTATGGAGACTTTCATAAAAGGCTCTTCAATTTTTTCATATATTTTAGGCATTTTACTTGGATTGTCAATAAGATATTCTCCCTTTTTATCAACAATTTTATATCTTACAGTGGGTGCTGTACTTATAAGAGAAAGATTAAACTCTCTTTCAAGGCGTTCTTTTATGATTTCCATATGTAGTAAGCCCAAAAAACCGCATCTAAATCCAAATCCAAGTGCTGCTGATGTTTCGGGTTCAAAGAAAAAAGAAGAATCATTTAATCTGAGTTTTTCAAGAGCAGTTTTTAACTCTTCATATTGATGAGTTTCAGTTGGATAAAGTCCGCAAAATACCATTGGTTTAACTTCTCTGAAACCTGCAAGGGGGGTTTTTGCAGGATTTTCTGCAAGGGTAATTGTATCTCCTATTTTTGTGTCAGCAATGTTTTTAATTCCAGCTATAATAAATCCTACTTCACCTGCTTCAAGTTTTTCTATATCCTTAGGAAAAGGAGTGAGAATGCCAAGTCTCTGAACTTCATATTCTTTCCCTGTTGCAAATAGTTTTATTCTCATTCCTGGTTTTATTATTCCATCAAAAACCCTGACAAGAACAATAACACCTAAGTAGTTATCAAACCAGGAGTCAAATATCATTGCACGAAGCGGTGATTGAAGATCACCCTTTGGTGGAGGGATTCTTTTTACAACTGCTTCAAGAATTTCTTTGGTCCCTGTTCCTTCTTTTGCAGAAGCCAAGATTGCTTCAGAAGAACTAATACCTAAAATATCTTCTATTTGCTTTTTTACCTTGTCAGGATCAGCTTGGGGAAGGTCTATTTTGTTTATCACTGGAATTATTTCATGATTATGTTCAATTGCAAGATAAGCATTTGCAACAGTTTGAGCCTCTACTCCCTGCGTTGCATCAACTACAAGAAGGCTTCCTTCACAGCATGCCAAAGAACGAGATACTTCATAGGAAAAATCTACATGCCCAGGAGTATCAATAAGATTCAGGATATATGTTTGTCCATCCTCACTTTTATAGTTAAGTCTCACTGCATGAGCTTTGATTGTAATGCCCCTTTCCCTTTCAAGATCCATTGAATCAAGAATCTGTCCCATCTTGCCACCGAGATTAACAGCACCTGTAAACTCAAGGAGCCTGTCTGCAAGGGTAGATTTTCCATGATCTATATGAGCAATTATTGAGAAATTTCTTATTTTTTTCATAGAAACTTAGTTTTTTGGCTCTTTTAATTTTCTATCAGGAAACTGCTTCAGATTTTCATTTATTAAAATTGCGACAGCACCCAGAACTCCACCTTTATCTACCAGAGAAGATTGAGTTATACTGACTGATTCCGCAATTCCTATCATTGCTCTTTTTTTGGCTTCCTGAATGGCTGTTTCAAGATAGATATTTATTGCTTTAGAAAGTCCACCCGTTAAAATAATTTTTTCAGGTCCGAAAATATTTATTAAATTTGCTATTCCTGCACCAAGAGCCTTACCTGCTTCCTTAAGAACACTTCTACACAAATGATCGCCTTCCATTGCTGCTTTATATATATCTTCTGAAGTTGCTCTATATATATTGCCTTCATAAAGTTTTTTAATATAACTTTCCTCACCATTTTCAACTCGTTCTATAAGATTATCTTTTATAGCCCGAGCTGAAGCATATACTTCAAGGCATCCTGTGTTACCACAATTACAGAATTTTCCCTGATAATTAATGCTCATGTGTCCAACCTCCAATGGAAACTGGGCTATTTCCCCATCAAACCAGAACCCACCACCGATTCCTGTTCCAAGAGTAAGAAGAATAAAACTAAATGAGCCCTTACCTTGTCCAAATAAGGCTTCCGCAACTGCTGCAGCAGTTGCATCATTTTCTATTTTTACATTCATGTTATATCTATTTTCTAATTCCTTTTTTAAAGGGAATTTATTTAAAAAAGGTATGTTAGCGGCTTTAATTACGTTACCTTCCTTATCCACTAAACCAGCAATGCCGACTCCTATTCCTTTAATTTTAAATTCATTACAAATGCTGTCTATTTCTTCAATAATTTTTTCCATAGGATTGTTGCCTGTTGGGAATTTGCATATTTTGATGGTTTCCCAGTCTGTTGAAATTATACCGATTTTAATATAAGTGCCACCTATGTCTATTCCAATGTAATACATAAAAAAATATTATATCATAATATTTAAGTTCCTATCCTTTTAAATTCCAAATTTATTTATAACTATGGGGTGGAATTTTTAGATAGATTTTTTTTATAATTTGATTTTCAGATAATATTCAAGGAGGTTTTTTATGAAAGGACAAACAGCTGTAATAACTGGCTCTTCAAGAGGAATTGGAAGAACCGCAGCTGAAGAACTTGCTAAGAAAGGTGTGCAAATTGTAATTGTTGATATAAATGGGGGTAATGCTGAAAAAGTTGCTGAAGAGATTAAATCACAGTATGGTGTTGAAACCTTAGGAATTAAAGCTGATATCTCTAACTCAGAAGATGTAAAAAGGCTATTTGAGGAAGCAGTAAAAAAATTTTCTAAAATTGAAATTCTTGTAAACAATGCGGGTATAACAAGGGATAATCTTCTTATAAGAATGAAAGATGAAGAATGGGATGCTGTTTTAAATATAAATCTTAAAGGAGCATTTCTTTGTTCAAGAGAAGCTATTAAGATTATGTCAAAAAATAAATATGGAAGAATTATAAATATTGCTTCTGTTGTAGCTTTTATCGGAAATCCCGGTCAAGTTAATTATTCAGCATCAAAGGCAGGCTTGGTGGCTCTAACCAAGACATTAGCAAAAGAGTATGCTTCAAGAGGAATAACTGTTAACGCAGTTGCTCCAGGTTTTATTCAAACAGCTATGACAGAACAACTACCAGAAAAGGTTAAAGAGGAAATGTTGAGAATGATTCCTTTATCAAGATTTGGGACAACTCAGGACGTTGCAAATGCTATAACATTTCTGGCTTTGCCAGAATCTGGATATATAACCGGGCAGGTTATTCATGTAAATGGCGGAATGTACATGTAAAAAAGAAAAAAAGGAGGTAAATAATGGTAGAGGAAAAAGTAAAAGAAATCATAGCAAAGCAGCTTGGTGTTGAAGTATCACAGGTGACACCAGAGGCGTCTTTTGTTGAAGACCTTGGAGCAGACTCTCTTGATACTGTTGAGCTTGTTATGGCTTTTGAGGAAGCTTTTGGAATTGAGATTCCTGATGAAGATGCGGAAAAGATTGGTAAAGTAAAAGACGCTATAGAGTATATAAAAAACAAAATAAATCAGGCATAGTTATTTATGAGCAAAAGAAGAGTTGTTGTGACCGGGTTGGGAATGATTTCCCCTCTCGGTCTTGATGTTCAATCCTCTTGGCAGGCAATTATTCAAGGCAAATCAGGAGTTGGTTACATTACTCATTTTGATGCTAAGGACTATCCTGTAAGAATAGCCGCTGAAGTTAAAGGATTTGATCCGACAAAATATATTGAACTAAAAGAAGTAAAAAAAATGGACAGATTTATTCATTTTGCAATTGCTGCTACTGAGATGGCAATTGCAGATTCGGAGTTAGAAATCACTCCTGAAAACTCAGAAAGGATAGGAATTGTTATTGGCTCTGGAATGGGTGGACTTCCAGCAATTGAGTATTATCATCAGATATTACTTGAAAAAGGCTGGAAAAGAGTGAGTCCTTTTTTTATTCCTATGGTTATAATTAATCTTGCAGCAGGACAAATATCAATAAGATATGGAATAAAAGGTCCTAATCTTGCTGTAACAACTGCCTGTGCTACAGGAAACCATTCAATTGGCGAAGCTTTCAGAATGATCCAGTATGGTGACGCAGATGTGATGATTGCAGGTGGTGCAGAAGCTGTGATTACACCAATGGCTGTTGCAGGATTTGCAATAATGAGAGCTTTGTCAACAAGAAATGAAGAACCAGAAAAAGCAAGCAGACCTTTTGATGTTGATAGAGACGGGTTTGTAATGGGAGAAGGTTCTGGAATCCTTATTCTTGAGGAGCTTGAACATGCTTTAAAAAGAGGTGCTAAAATTTATGCAGAACTTGTGGGATATGGAATGACTTCAGATGCTTATCATATTACAGCTCCTGCTCCTGAAGGTGAAGGAGGTGCAAGATGCATGAAAATGGCATTGAATGATGCAGGAATATCTCCAGAAGAGATAGATTACATAAATGCTCATGGAACAGCTACAAAACAGGGAGATGAACTTGAGACGCAGGCTATAAAAACAATATTTGGTGAGCATGCTTATAAACTTTCAGTAAGTTCAACGAAATCTATGACAGGGCACCTACTTGGTGCTGCAGGAGGTGTTGAGGCTATATTTACCATATTGAGTATATATGAAAATATTGTGCCTCCTACCATTAATCTTGATAATCCTGATCCAGAATGTGATCTTGACTATGTTCCTTATAATGCAAAGAAAAAAGAAATTAAATACGCTATGACAAACTCATTTGGTTTTGGCGGAACTAATGCCTCTCTCATCTTTAAGAAATTTACAGATAATTAAATTAATGTTCTAATAAAGCCTTTCTTCAGTGTTTGTCTTATTCTTTCTACGGAAACATTTTTGTTTAATGCTTCTTTCATCATTCTCATAAATAGAGATGATAAAAAATAAACTACCAGATGATTTATTATACTTTTCTCTGTATAATATTTTGACAATTTTTGTTTCTCTAAGGAACTGAAGAATTTTGAAAAAGCTGATATTAAAGGTTATTCTGAAGAAACTGTAAAAAAGTGTTTACAATCATCTAAAATTTTCATTGATTTTTTCAAAGTTTCTTTTTCAAAATAGTTCCATGCTTTTGAAATTTTTCTGAGGAGGAGGTGAAGATTGAACAGAAAGCTATTTATTCTAAGTATTTTGTGCCTTTGTTTTAGTTTCAGCGCATTAGATATCAGTGCACAGCTCCCGTTAAGTGTGACACCACCAAAAGTTAATGAAAAAATTCAAAAACAAAAACAGCAAACATTGCAGCCACCAAAGGTTAATGAGAATATCCAGAAACAACAACCACTACCTACAGTAAAGAGTAGAGAATTCCGAAACATTGACTTTATCGCCATTCCTTATGTCCAAAGCAGAGAGTTTCCTAACATTGATTTTGAAGTAATCAAGCTTACAAAGAGCAGGGAGTTCTCTAATATTGATTTTACTGCCGTTCCCCTAATGAAAAGCAGGGAGTTTTCTAACATTGACTTTGAAGCAATTAAGGTTACAAAGAGCAGAGAATTTACCAATATTGATTTTATTGGCGTAAAAATTCTTGACTCACAGAAGAAATAGTAAATTGTAAAAAAAGCTTAAGAGGAGGAAAAATGAAAGTAAATTTTAACAACGCTTTAGTAATCTCTTTAGTAATAACAGTTTTATTATCCTCAGCAAGTTTTGCCTTAGCCCATGACCCTTCAACTACAAATTATCCTCAACTTAGTCACATTCATGTTAAAGGAAAAATAACCGCCCTTGATGGTTCTGTTATTCGCCTTCCTGAAGGAGCAATGGTAAAAGCTATGTCAAGTGAAGCATTTCGTTTTATACCAAGTGAGTGTCACGCGAATCAAAGCCCTGTTACTTCACCTATAAATCCAAATACAGGTGAGTATGAGTTGATATTTTATTTCAAGGCTGATTCCGAGAAATGTAGGGACGAATTTCAAAGAAGACCCTTAGATACATCAAAAATACAAATTATTAACGCTCCTGGATATGAATTTAAAAGAAAAACAAATTAGGAGAATAAAATGAAAAAATTATTTACTTATCTCAGCATTTTAAGTTTAATTTTATTTGTCTTCTCTTTAGCCTATGCAGAAACTCCGCCTCAACCAAAAGACCAGCTTAAATCTCCTGTAGACAAAGATAAACTAAAACAGATTAAACCAATTCCTCCACCAAAATGTCCTGACCCAGCAGTTCAGAGAATTGATTTTACCGTTGTTTCAAAAACGAGTCAGTTCTCAGGAAAAGTTAGAATAACAGGTGTGGTAAAAAATATGGGAGTTGAGCCATACATTTCAGGACCAAATCAGCAGGCTGTTTATCTCTATGAAATTCCTATGGGTGGAAAAGCTAACCTTGTAGCTACAAAAAAATTCCAGAATTTAAATCCCGGGCAGGAAATAACAGTTAGCTATGAACGTAACTGGAATGCCTCCTCACCTTCTGAGGGCGAATTTCCACCATCTTACAGGGTAGTTATTGCCTATGACCCTGATATAAGAATGGATAGCAATCCTAAAAACGATGACTGCAACATGAATAACAATCAAAAAGAAAGAAGCGGGACAGAGATAAACGCCTTATTTAGATAGGAAAACTTGCCTGCAGGAAATGGTGCTAAGAAAATGAGCCTGCAGGCATTAATTTTCTAAAACTGCATTTTCCCTATTAGTTTGACTATTATTTTTTTCTTCAAACCTATCCGCCTGCGATAGGAGGGAAAAGACTTATTTCATCACCATCTTTTATTTGAATAGAAAGGTTGGTAAGAATAACTCCATTAAGAACAACTATAAAGGGTTTTTTATTTAGACTTAAAAAATCAATTAATTCATAAATGGTTAGAGGCTTCTCAGTTTCCACAATAAGGTCTTTTTCTTCATTTCTGGGGAAGTCTTTTTCTGATTTTATCCCACCAAAGAGTTTAACAACTACTTTCATTTTTAAAATTTGTTCAGGGATGGCAGCCACCATCCCTGAACAGTAGAAATCTTACCAGTTAAATAGCTGATCAAGTTCTTCATCTTTCACTTGAAACACAGTGTTGTGTGGTGAAATAGGTTCTTTATAGAAAAATCTTGGCAGTCTGTCATGCTCTTTTGTAAATCCTGCACGAATATTGAAGTCTCTCTCAAATTTGAGAACTTTTTTCCCGTATTCAACTACATCTTTATCAGTCATATTCCAACCATAGAAAGCATTAAGCATATCAAGCAAAGCCTGATTTGTCTCTGGCTGGTCAAGTAGTGCAAAAGCTATAAAGAGACACATACCAGTTGAATCTACAAAAGCTGTTGCAATCTGAAGATTACGAGAAAGGTCAACCTGTCCTTCAGGTTTAAGAGGATCAACAAAACCACCTGTTTTTAAAACATTAAGCGCAATTGAATATCCTGCAGTATGGTCTGCACCCATAGGGCTTGTTGCATAGGTGACTCCGATTCCCTGAATTGCTCTTGGATCATAAGCTGGAAGTGCTTGCCCTTTCACAACAGGTACTCTTTCCACTCCAAAAGCTTTACCAGTAAATGCTGCTCCATTTCCTATAATTCTTCCAAGATGTGTGCCTTTACCCACCTCATGTAAAAGATTTATTGCAGCATCAGCATCTCCCCATTTAAGCAATCCAGCTTCCATTGCAACTGCAATTGTTGCACCCATCTCAATGGTGTCAACTCCATAGTTGTCACATAGAAAATCCATCATAGCGATTTTGTCTATGTCATCAACCCCGCAGTTTCCTCCCAGTGCCCATACTGTTTCGTATTCAGGTTGTTTGGTAAGATAATGCCCATCTTTGTCATGATAAATTCCCGAGCAACGTATAACACATCCTCTGTGACAACCATGCGTAGGGTTTCCACCTCTTTGTTTTTCAAGCTCTGCTTCAACTTCACCACTGATTTTTCTTGCTCCAGCAAAACGTCCTTCTTTAAAGTTATAGGTAGGATATGCTCCAACTTCATTTATTATGTTTGTTAATACATTTGTTCCATAAGCAGGAAGTCCTTGCCCTGTTACAGGATGTTTCTGAAGTCCTGCAACAAATTTTTTATTTGCTTCTTTAAATGCTTCTACATTCTTTGGCTGTCTTGGCGATGTTTCTGTGTCATCAAGAACAATGACTTTTACTCCTTTTGAACCCATTACTGCACCAACTCCGCCTCTTCCTGCATGTCTTGTTGGTCTAAGTTCCATATCAGTCAATGCAACAGAAGCACCAGACATTTTCATTTCACCCGCAGGTCCGATACTTATACAGGCAATTTTTTCTCCAAACTCTTTTTTCATTTTCTCAATAAGATCATAGTTTGGAAGCATTTTCAAGGAATTGTCTTTTTCAACCTTAACACCATTTTTGTTAATATAAATTTTATATGTATCATCTCCCTTAGGTTTTCCTTCAAGGACAATTGCTGCAATTCCGAGTCTTCCAAGAACCTGTCCTGCCTGTCCTCCTGAATTTGCTTCTTTAATTCCTCCTGTGAGAGGGCTTTTGCATCCAACAGAAGTTCTTCCAGACATTGCTGCAGCGCTTCCACCAAGAAGTCCGCAGGCTATTACAAGTTTATTGTCAGCACTCAATGGATGGCAAAGGGGATCAACTTCTTTTGATATTATTGCTGAAGTAATCGCTCTCCCGCCAAGTCCTTCATATTGACCTAAATCCTCAAATTTTACTGCAGGTGCATCTTCACTCATGTTAATTCTTAAAATTTTCATAAAGCACCTCCTTTGATTGAACTAAATAATTTTTTTTAAATTATATCATACAATAAAATAAACCACCACACCATAGGCATGCTCCACAGGGAACATCATTGGTATAGCAGTCATAGAGAAAATCTTCAAGTTCCATAAGGTCACAAAGGGCAAAATTACAGTCATAGCAATAAGGAAAGTCATACTTTAAAACTGAATTGATGAAATTTATGTATTCAGACGAATTGAGTATATAAAAAGGATTTTTATCCTTGATATTACCAAATGTCCAGCGTTTAACTGATTTTTTAAGTCCAACAATATAGCATGTAAAACTATGCCATAAAAAATAACATGGCGAGACTTCTCCATCAACTCCAATAAATAAACATTTTTCTTCAAGAAAATCACATTTTCTACGAGGTGCAGGATTGGTTTTTGGAATCTGAATTGATATATGAAGTTTTTTTGATAGTTTTTCCACTTCTTTTAGAACTAAAATTACTTCTTTTATTAGTTTTTCATCCCTGTTTATTAAATGTTGCATATGAAGTGTAAGTCCTTTTTCTGTTGCTTCATCATACATTCCTTTGAATAGTCTCATAGCTTCATTTTCCTCAGGGAAAAACTCTGGCAGAGCCTTCTTTTTCATAAGCTCCAGCCATTCATTTATTGTATACCCAGATTTTTCAAGTAATGTTAGCCATTTCTTGAATATTTTTACTGATTCTTCATTGTTTGTCTCATAGGCAACTTTATTTAAAACTAAAGGAGAATAGGGAATTAAATGAGAAAGAATTATAAAATCTATACCATATTTTGAAGCTTCTTTAATGGTGGGAACAATTTGATCAAGGTTATCCCTGGTTATAACAGTTTCTATGCCGCTTTGGAGTTTTCCATTGTTGTTTAGTTTTATACGATAGATAGTTTCAAGAGCCTTTTCACCATACTCAGGTTCATGAAGTCCATTTACAGGAGTAAGGCTATCAATTGAAACACAGATTTTATTTAAGCCAGCCTTTACAAGTTCTTTTAATTTTTCATCTGTTAGAAGCACGCCATTTGTTTGAAATCCGATTAAAGCTCCCTCAGGCATGTAAGCACTTGCTAAAGCAATGAAGTTTTCAATATTTGGATGCAGAAGTGGTTCACCAATTCCATTAAGAATCAGGCTTTTAATATAGGGGAAAAGAGGTTTAAGCCTGCTGAATGTTTCAAAATCCATCTCTGAATCAGGATGATGATAATTAGGACTCTGTTTAGGACAGATCTCGCAATGAAGATTGCATTTTGTAGTTATCTCTACAGAAAGTTTCTCAGGCAGTCCAATCATGTCCCCATCTGCCAGCTATGGAGATATTTATCCTGTTCTTTTGTTAGTTTGTCAATTTTTATTCCCATGCTTTCAAGTTTTAGTCGGGCAATTTCTCTGTCAATTTCTTCAGGTACAGAATACACCTTTTTTTCTAATTTTTTAGCATTTTTAAATATATATTCAGCAGAAAGTGCCTGATTGGCAAAACTCATATCCATAACTGCCGCAGGATGCCCTTCTGCTGCACTCAAATTTACAAGTCTGCCTTCTGCAAGCAGATAAATTCTTCTACCGTCCTTCAGGGTGTATTCTTCAACAAACTCTCTAATGACTCTCTTTGACTTTGAAAGTTTATTTAAACCTTCAATGTCTATTTCTACATTAAAATGTCCTGTATTTGCTACAATTGCACCATTTTTCATCTTTGAAAATACTTTTTCAGAGATTACATTTATGTTTCCTGTAACCGTGACAAAAATGTCACCAATCTTTGCAGCATCAATTATGGGCATTACATCAAATCCATCCATTACTGCTTCAAGAGCTTTTAAAGGGTCTACTTCTGTGACAACTACCCTTGCACCCATGCCTTTTGCTCTCATTGCAACTCCTCTTCCACACCATCCATAACCACAAACAACAAAAATAGAACCAGCAAGCAGTCTGTTGGTAGCTCTAAGAATTCCATCTATTGTGCTCTGTCCTGTTCCATAACGATTATCAAAAAGATGCTTTGTGTAAGCATCATTAACAGCTATTACAGGATACTTAAGTGCACCATCATCTGCCATTGCTCTTAGCCTTATTACACCTGTTGTTGTTTCTTCTGTCCCGCCAAGAACATGGGAAAGAAGTTTTCTTTTTTCTTTATGAAGTGTTGATACCAAATCAGCTCCGTCATCCATTGTTATATGCGGCTTTATTTCAAGAGCCTGATAGATATGTTTATAATATGTATCTCTATCTTCTCCTTTAATTGCAAACACAGGAATTTTGTAATATTTAGCCAATGCAGATGCTACATCATCCTGAGTGCTTAAAGGATTTGATGCACAAAGCGCAAGCTCAGCTCCACCTTCTTTAAGGGTTATCATTAAATTAGCTGTTTCTGTTGTTACATGAAGGCAGGCAGCAAGCTTTACTCCCTTAAGAGGTTTTTCTTTTTTGAATCTATCCCGAATCATTCTTAAAACAGGCATATCCATCTCAGCCCATTCTATACGGAGTTTGCCTTTTTCAGCTAATTTAATGTCTTTGATGTCGTATTTTAGCAAAGTTCAGCCTCCTTTCTTAATGTTTCTGCCATGTCTGTTTGCTCCCATGTGAAATCAGGGTCAGGTCTTCCAAAATGACCATAGGCAGCGGTTTTCTTAAAAATTGGTCTTCTAAGTTGAAGTTTCTCAATTATGCCTTTCGGCGTTAAATTAAAGACTTTCTTAACAATTTCCTCCATCTTTCTATCTTCAATTTTACCTGTGCCAAAGCTGTTGATATAAACAGAAACTGGCTCTGGGACACCTATTACATAGGCAATCTGAATCTCTACTCTATCACAAAGTCCTGCTGCAACAAGATTTTTAGCAATATATCTTGCCATGTATGAGCCAGAACGGTCTACCTTTGTAGCATCCTTACCTGAAAAACAGCCACCTCCATGTCTTGCTACGCCACCATAAGTATCAACAATGATTTTTCTTCCTGTAAGCCCTGTATCTCCCATAGGACCGCCAATCACGAATCTTCCTGTGGGATTTATAAAGTATTGGACAGTTTCTTCATCAAGAAGTTCTTTTGGAACAACGGGTTTTATTACCTTTTCAACAATATCCTCCCTCATTTCTCTTAAAGTGATGTCAGGTGCATGCTGCGCTGAAACAACTATACTTTTAACCTGATAGGGTTTTCCATCTCTATATTCTATAGTAACCTGAGTTTTTCCATCAGGTCTCAGATAAGTAAGAATGTCTTTTTTCCTTACCTCTGCAAGCTTCATTGCAAGTTTGTGAGCAAGCATTATAGGCATTGGCATAAGTTCTTCTGTTTCATTGCAGGCAAATCCAAACATAAGCCCTTGGTCCCCTGCACCTCCTGGATCAACTCCCATAGCAATATCAGGAGATTGTTCATGAATTGATGTAATAACTGCACAGGTCTCATAATCAAACCCATACTTTGCTCTTGTATATCCAATTTCTTTAACTGTCTCTCTTATAACAGAGGGAATATCTACGTAACAGTTGGTTGTAATCTCTCCTGCGACCATAACAAGTCCTGTAGTTACTAAAGTTTCACAGGCTACTCTTGAATAGGGGTCTTTTGAAATCATAGCATCAAGTATTGCATCAGAAATCTGATCAGCCACTTTATCTGGATGTCCCTCTGTAACTGATTCAGAGGTGAAAATATAGTCCTTTCTGTCTCCTAACATTATATTGCCTCCTTTGTTTTATGTCTGAATACAGCCTAAGCTGTCATTTTTATAAGTTCTTCTGCAATCTGGACAGCATTCAATGCTGCACCTTTACGAAGATTGTCTGAAACAACCCACATATTTATTCCATTTTCAATGGATTCATCTTCACGGATTCTACCTACAAAAACTTCATCTTTACCCGAAGCATAAATTGGAAGCGGATATTCATTCTTTTCAGGATTATCTATAACCACAATCCCTGGCGATTTGCTTAATAATTCTCTTACTTCCTGTGCAGTAATTTTCTTTTCAGTCTCAATATTCACACTTTCAGAATGGCCTCTGAATACAGGCACTCTTACTGTAGTGGCAGTTACTCTTATTGAAGGGTCACCCATTATCTTTTTTGTTTCATTTACCATTTTCATCTCTTCTTTTGTATAGCCGTTTTCAAGAAATTTGTCTATATGTGGTAAGACATTAAAAGCAATCTGATGGGGATAAACTTTTATCTCAATATCTTTGAAATTAAGTAAAGCCACTGTTTGCTGGAGAAGCTCATCCATTGCTTTTTTACCTGTTCCTGAGACTGCCTGAAAGGTTGTAACAACCACTCTTTTTATTTTTGCCACATCATGAATTGGCTTAAGCGCCACTACCATCTGAATAGTAGAACAGTTAGGATTGGCAATAATTCCCTTATGCCATTTTAGGTCATGAGGATTAACCTCAGGGACTACAAGGGGAACTTCTGGATCCATTCTCCACTGACTTGAGTTATCAACAACAACGCAACCAGACTTTGCTGCCACAGGCGCCCATATCTTAGACCTTTCTGCACCAGCGGAAAAAAGTGCTATATCTATGCCATTAAAACAGTCTTCTTTGAGGGTTTCAACTGGAATGTCTTGCCCTTTAAATTTTAGCAGTACGCCTTCGCTTCTTTCTGAAGCAAAAAGCCTGAGTGTTTCCACAGGAAAATCCCTTTCTTCTAAGACAGCAATCATTTCATTTCCCACTGCTCCTGTTGCACCAACTACAGCTACAACATATTTTTCTTTCTTTTTAAGCATCTTTATCCCTCCAGAGGTAAATCTGTCACATATTTTGCTACCAAATCACCTACTTCTGTAGTTGTATATCCCATTTTTCCTGCAGCAAGGCTTTTTAGATGTTTTCCTGTTACTTCTATTACAGCTCTTTCAATAAGTTTACCAGCTGTTTCCTCTCCGAGATTTTCAAGCATCATTCCGGCTGCACATATTGCTGCGAGGGGATTTATGACATTTTTACCTGTGTATTTTGGAGCAGAGCCTCCAATTGGTTCAAACATTGATACCCCTTGAGGATTTATATTTCCACCGGCAGCTATTCCCATTCCACCCTGAATCATTGCACCCAAGTCAGTAATTATATCTCCAAACATGTTGTCTGTTACAATAACATCAAACCATTCAGGATTTTTTACAAACCACATTGTAGTTGCATCCACATGGGCATAATCAGTTGTAATATCAGGATAATCTTTTGCAACCTCGTAAAATGTTCTTTCCCAAAGGTCAAAGGCAAAGGTGAGAACATTTGTTTTTCCACATAAAGTAAGTTTTTTTCTTTTATTTCGTTTTTTGCAGTATTCAAAGGCGTATCTAATACATCTTTCAACACCTTTACGGGTGTTAATTGAAACCTGTATTGCCACTTCATCAGGAGTTCCTTTTTTAAGAAATCCTCCTGAGCCTGTATATAAGCCTTCTGTGTTTTCCCTTACAACAACAAAGTCTATGTCTTCAGGATCTTTATTTTTAAGGGGACAGTCAACTCCAGGATAAAGCTTCACTGGGCGAAGATTAACATACTGGTCAAGTTCAAAACGAAGTCTAAGAAGTATGCCTTTTTCAAGTATTCCAGGTTTTACATCAGGGTGTCCAATAGCACCAAGATATATAGCATCAAACTTTTTAAGTTCTTCAATTGCACTGTCTGGAAGAGTTTCTCCTGTGCGAAGATATCTTTCTCCTCCAAAGTCAAAATAGGTGTAATCAAGTTTAAAGCCTATTCTGTTGCTTACTGCATTTAGAACTTTAACTCCCTCGCGGATAACCTCAGGACCTGTGCCATCTCCTGGAATTACAGCGATTTTGTAAGTTTTGCTCTGTGAACTGGCTTTTTTTGTTTTGCAAACTCTTTTATTCATTTTATGTCCTCCATGCTTAATCTCTTTTTTGTCCATTCAACAAGCCCACCTGCTTTTATCAGTTCTTGCATAAAGGGTGGAATCGGCTTTGTGTTGTATTTTTTACCTTTAGTCAGGTTTATAATCTGCCCTGAGTTCATGTCTATTTCTACTTCATCACCCTCATTGGTTTCATCAATTAGTTCTGGAACTTCAAAAATCGGTAACCCTATGTTGAAAGCATTTCGGAAGAATATTCTTGCATAGCTTTTTGCTATAACTGCCTGTATTCCAGATGCTTTAATTGCAATTGGTGCATGTTCTCTGGATGAACCACATCCAAAGTTTCTTCCTGCAATTATTATATCTCCAGGTTTTACTTTTGAAGGAAAACTGCTATCTGCATCTTCCATAACATGCTTTGCGAGTTCCTTGGGGTCAGAAGTATTCAGATATCTGGCAGGAATTATGGCATCTGTGTCAATATTGTCACCAAATTTCCAAACTTTTCCTTTGATTTTCATCAAACTTCTCCTTATTAAAATAATTTATAATTTTACTGCATAAATGGAAAGGTAATCAACTACTATTTTTTCTGAAATTGGCAATAGGGCTATGTTCAGAAGTTTTTGCTTACTAAGGGAGATTCAGAATTACAATTGTATTTTTATCTTTAAAATTCATCTCTTGACATTGTTTTTTTTTATGGTGTATGTTAGTAGTTACTACCATGACTGATACGAAAGAAAAAATCCTTAAATCAGCACTCAAGCTTTTTTCACAAAAAGGCTATCTGGGCACAACTACAAAAGAGATAGCAAAGGAAGCACAGGTAGCTGAGGTAACTCTTTTCAGATATTTTACTTCAAAGGAAAATCTTTTCATTGATGTTCTTAAAAGTCAATCATTTTTGCCAACTCTTAAAGATCTCATCCCGAAATTAAAAAAAAAGGATTATAAAGACTCTCTAAAAACTATCGCTAAATACTATTTTGATTTGCTGAAAAAAAAGAGGGATTTAATATGTATAATGCATACAGAAATTTTTCAATATCCTGCTGAGATAAGAGCAATCCACAGTAAAATGATTCATGAAGTTTATCTTGTTTTTGCTTCATATCTTGAAGAACTTAAAAAAGATGGGGTCTTAAAAAAAGATTTAGATTCTAATTACGCTTCTTTAGCATATTTTGGAATGCTTTTTAATCTCTTCATAAAGAAAGAACTCCTCAGAAGAAAGATAGATTTCAAGAAAGCTTTACAGACTTATATTGAGATATTTTATGAGGGAACCAGGAGGATTGAATGAAAATTAAGATATTATTTGTTTTATTGCTTTTTATTTTTACTGAGCAAGCAATTGCCCAGGAAAATTTAACAATTTCAGATGTTTTTTCGCTTGCTTTAAAAAAGGCTGAGAAAGTTAGAATTGCTGAGGAAAATATAGTAATATCAAAAGAAGGTCAATATAAAGCATTGGCAGGACTTCTTCCAACTATCACTGCCTCTGGTAAATATACTGACTACACCAAAGAAAAACTTGTAAATACATCTATTGTTCAGCCTGACAGAAGTATGCTCTGGGGACTGACCATTGAGGAAAAACTTTCTCTTGGTGGTAGAGAATTTACAAACTATGCAATATCAAGGGATACTCTTACAAAAACAGAGTTTGATGTTGCCTCATTTAAAGAGCAATATTTGATAAGAGTTGCTCAAGACCTTTATGGTTATCTAAAAGCAAAAAGAGCGGTGGAGATCGCTGAAAGTAATGTTCAAAGATTAAAGAAACATAGAGATGCAGCAAAAATAAGGCTTAAAGTCGGAGAGGTCACAAAAACAGACCTTTTAAGGGCAGAAGCTGAGCTAAGTGGTGCAGAAGCTGATTTAATATCTGCAAAAAATTCTTTGAAAGTTGCGAAGGTTATTTTAGCAAGAGATGCAGGAATTGAGGGAGATTTTGAAATATTAGAAACAAAATTAAATGATCCCTATTTTAGCCTTACTGTTGACCATGTTAAGGCTCTTGCAAAGGAACTAAGACCAGAGATTAAGGTTGCTCTGCTTTCAAAAGAAATAGCGAGGAAAAATGTAAACTACGCAATTGGTTCTTATTTCCCTACTCTGACCATGTCAGCAAACTATCAGAAGCTTGATCAAAATCCTTCAAACCAGTTAACAAATAAAGAATCAACATATGCTATTGCATCAATTAACTTTCCGATTTTTGAAGGTGGACTAAGAAGGGCAGAAGTCGGTGAAGCCAAAGCAAAGCTCAGACAAGCTGAACTTCAATATGAGGATACAGTTAAAGAAGTATTTATTGATGTAGAATCTGCGTATCATAACTATATAACTTTCAGAGACACAATCAAATCTCTTGAAGATGAAGTAGCCTATGCAAGAGATAATTTTAATTCTGTAATGAAACAGTATCAATACGGACTTGCTAACAGTATTGATGTTACAGATGCCAATACATTTCTTGTAACTGCTGAAAGGAAGCTTATGGAAGCTCAATACAACTATCAACTTGCAATACTCAGACTCAGGCAGGCAACAGGGACATTGCTTAAGGCATTTACAGGCAATGAAATTGTTGCTCAAGGAGCGAACAGGTGAGTCTTAAAAGCATAGGTGAAAGATTTAAAAACTCAAAGAAAATTAAGATTGCCATATTAATTGTTGTCGCAGTAGGAGCTTTAATCTTTATGTCTAAGGAGATTTATTATTACATTGTTTATGAAAGAACAGATGATGCTTACATTGAAGGAACAATAGTTCCTATATCTCCGCAAGTTTCAGGAAAAGTATCTAAAGTTTATGTTGATTATAACCAGAGAGTAAAAAAGGGTGAACCGCTTGTTGAGATAGAAACAGATGATTATCTTGCAGATGTAAAAGCAAAGAGAGAAAATGTAAATACATTGTATAATCAGCTTCAAGAAATATCATCATCATTAAATGAAGCAATGGCAAAGCTTAAAACCGCAGAAGCTAATCTTCAAGCTGCTCATGCTCAGAGAGTGCTTGCTGAAAAAGAGTATCAAAGGATAAAAGGGCTTTATGAAGAAGACCTTGTTTCAAAAAGCAGATTTGACTCTGCAGAAGCATCTCTTAAGGTAGCAATAGCCCAAGAAAGAGCTGCAGAAAGCCAAATAAAAGAAGTTAAATCAACGATAAATACCTTTACAGTGAAACTCAAAACTCAGCAACATCTGATAGGAAAAGCACAGGAAGAACTCAAGATTTCTGAGATAAATTTAAAAAGAACTTTGATTTTTTCTCCAAGAGATGGAAGAATTGCCAAAAAATCAGTTGAGGTTGGACAGTATGTTCGCCCTGGGCAGCTTATTATGGCTGTTGTGGATGAACAGGATATATGGGTAGGTGCTAATTTTAAGGAAACTCAGATAGAAAAAATGCGAGTTGGACAACCTGTCAGAATTAAGGTTGATGCCTATCCCGGCAAAATTTTCAAAGGTCATGTTGCAAGTTTTCAACCAGGGACAGGTGCTGTTTTCAGTCTCTTCCCGCCTGAAAATGCAACAGGAAATTTTGTTAAAGTTGTTCAGCGTATTCCTGTAAGAATAATAGTTGATTCTCCCTTTGAGCCTGATTATCCTCTCTGGCCAGGGATGTCTGTCATCCCCTATGTTGATGTAACAGTAAATACAGGAGCAAAGTTAAAGGATGTTATAGGCAAACAATGAAAAAAAGAATTGCTTTAATTTTCCTGATAATTTTTTCCTTTTTGAATCCTTTATATGCTCAGGAACTTAAAACATTGTCTCTTCAGGAATGCATTGACATAGCACTGAAGAAAAATCCAGATATCCTTGCTTCAAAGTCTACTGTTGAGAAAAGCTTTTTCAAAATCGGAGAGGCTCGTTCTGGTTATTTTCCTGAAATAGATTTGTCTTTAGGATATCAGAGAACATACCAGGAAAGTAAAACTGGCGAGGAATACTCAAAACAGTATTCAGGACAAATCAATCTTACACAGACTCTTTTTGATTTTGGAAAGACATCAAAACAGGTGCAGGTCCAAGAAGAACTTTACAAATCAACACAGTGGCAGGATAAAGACACGCTTTTACAAACAATTTACAATGTTAAAGAAGCATATTTCAGTGTTCTGAAAGCAAAGAAGCAGAAAGAAACCGCTCTGGAGGTTATTAGACAATCTAAGAGACATCTTGACCTTGCAAAAGGATTTTATGAAGTTGGGCTTAAACCAAAAATTGAGGTAACTAAGGCAGAGGTTGAGCTAAGCAATGCAACCCTCAATTTAATAACTGCTGAAAAACAACTTTCTCAGGCTCTTTTGAATTTAAAAGTGGCAATGGGAGCGGTTGATATGCAAGATTTTGATATAAGGCAAGAAGAATATGCTGTAAGAAAACTTGATGAAAAAGAGTTATTAGACATTGCTATTGAAAGAAATCCTCAACTTCAAGCAATAAAATTTAATAAACAGGCATCAATCTCTACAGAAGAACTGGTAAAAAAAGAGTATATGCCTAAATTTACAGGTTCAGCAAGCTATGGATATCTTAATGAAGATTTTCCTCTTGATAAGAAGTGGACACTGTTTTTGCAAATGAGCCTTCCTCTGTTTAGTGGATGGTCTACAACATATAAACTTAAACAGGCAAAGGCAGATACAACATATTATTCTTACAAGGAAGACTCTATTAGGCAACAGATAACATCTCAGATAAAAAATCTTTTTGTCCAGCTTAAAGAAGCTTCTCAAAAAATAGAAACACTCAAAATAGCTTTAAAACAGGCGAAGGAAAATCTTGACCTTGCAATGGGAAGATATGAAGTCGGAATAGGAAGTTCAATAGAGGTTGTAGATGCTATAGTTCTTTATGAACAAACAAATACTCAGTATTGGCAGGCAATTTATGACTATAATGTAACTTATGCACAAATACAGAAAACAGTAGGATGGGCAGAATGAAAAATAGGAAAAAAATAGTATTAATTTCAGGAGCACTATTATTTACTGTTGTGCTACTTTTAATAATTATTTTTTCGGGCTCAAAGAAAATGGAGTTTAAAACTGTTAAAGTTCAAAGAGGAGATATTATTCAGACAGTTACTGCCACAGGAAATGTAAATCCTGTGACAACAATTCTTGTTGGAACCAGAGTTTCTGGAACAATTGTAGCTTTGTATGCGGACTATAACTCTTTGGTTAAAAAGGGACAGCTTATTGCTCAGATTGACCCAACTCCTTTTGAAAATGAACTTAAACAGTCTGAGGCAGACCTTTACAATGCAAAGTCAAACCTTTTCAAATCTGAAGTTAGTTTAAAAGATGCTGAAAGGACATTGAAAAGAAAACAGGAACTTTTCAACCGAGACTTTATTGCTCGTAGCGAACTTGATGATGCAGAGACAGCATACAATACTGCTAAGGCTCAATACGAGATAGCTATTGCGCAGTTAAAAAAAGCAGAAGCAGGACTTAGACAAGCAAAAACAAATCTTGGATACACGAGAATAGTGTCTCCTGTTAATGGTGTTGTTATCGCAAAAAATGTTGAAGTTGGACAGACTGTAGCAGCGAGTTTTCAAACTCCAACACTGTTTACAATAGCTCCTGACCTTACAAAAATGCAGGTTGACACAAATGTGGATGAAGCAGATATCTCCAAAATCAAAAATGGAATGGAGGCAACTTTTACAGTTGATGCCTATTCTGATAGGAAGTTTAAAGGAGTTGTGGCTCAGATAAGACTTTCTCCAACAGTTACTCAAAATGTAGTAACCTATGATGTTGTAATAGCAGTTGATAACACTCATTTACTTCTCAAACCAGGTATGACTGCAAATGTTACTTTTGTTGCACAGGAAAAGAAAAATGTTATCAAGATTCCAAATGCTGCTTTGAGATTCAGGATGCCCAATGCTGTACCTTCAAAAGAACAGGGAGTATGGATTTTAAGAGGAGGAAAACCTGTTAGAGTCAAGGTAAAAACAGGAGTAAGTGATGGTGAATGGATTGAGGTAGTTGAAGGAGATATAAAAGAAGGTGAAGATGTTATTGTTGAGATTCAGACTGGCAAAAAAACATCTGGCTCATCTACCAGTCATCCTCCACCAAGATTTTAAAAATGTTGATTATAAAACTTGAAAATGTAACAAAAATCTACAAGATTGGTGAACAGGAATTAGTGGTGCTTAATGGGGTTTCTGTTAGTATTGAAAAGGGAGAATTTGTCTGTATCATGGGTCCTTCAGGTTCAGGAAAATCAACATTTATGAATATTGTTGGATGTCTTGATACTCCAACAACAGGAAAATACTATCTTGAAGGCATAGATGTTTCAACAATGGATATAGACGAGCTTGCTGAGATAAGAAATAAAAAAATAGGGTTTGTTTTTCAACAATTCAATCTTCTTTCAAGAGCTACCGCTGTTGAGAATGTTGAACTTCCTCTTATTTATGCAGGAATTCCTTTACGACAGAGAAAAGAAAAAGCTCTTGAGACTCTTTCATGGGTTGGACTTAAAGAGAGAGCAAATCATTATCCAAGACAATTAAGTGGTGGGCAACAACAAAAAGTAGCAATTGCCCGTGCTTTGGTTAATGGACCATCAATAATACTTGCTGATGAACCAACTGGAAATCTTGATTCTAAGGCAAGTATGGAAATAATGGAAATTTTTAAAAAACTTAATGAACAACAGGGATTAACAACAATTATTGTTACCCATGAACCAGATATAGCAGCTTTTGGTAAAAGACAGATAAGATTTCTTGATGGTAAAATTATAAGCGATACAACATCATGATAGAGATTACATCCATAATTAATATTGCCTTGAGATCACTTATAGCTAATGCCATGAGGTCTTTTCTTGCTACACTTGGAATTATTATAGGAGTTGGTGCTGTAGTAACAATGGTTGCAATCGGAACAGGTGCAAGTGAAAAAATTTCTGCTCAGATATCAAGTATGGGAAGCAATTTAATTCTTATTCTTCCGGGAGCTACCACACAGGGTGGTATAAGAATGGGAGCAGGAACACAACAAACTCTTAAAATTGTAGATGCTGAGGCAATCTCAAAGGAGTGTTCTCAAGTTTCCGCAGTAGCTCCTGTAATATCAGGCACAGCACAGGTTGTTTTTGGGAATCAGAACTGGTCAACTGCTGTGCTTGGAACAACTCCTGATATGGCTATTGTTCGTGAGTGGGAAATTGTATCAGGAAGATTTTTAACAGAGCAGGATGTAAGAAGTGGAACAAAGGTTGCTGTAATTGGACAGACTGTTAGTGAAAAGCTTTTCGGAGACCTTGATCCTACCGGAAAATTGATAAGAATAAAGAAAATACCTTTTGAGGTTGTGGGCGTTCTTGGCAAAAAAGGACAGTCTCCTACAGGACAGGATCAGGATGATATAATATATGTTCCTATTACAACAGCTCAGAGAACACTTTTTGGCAATGTTTTGCCTGGTAGAGTAAGATTAATTTATGCTAAGGCTGTATCTCTTGAGGCAATCCCTTTGGCAACAGAGCAAATACGAACGCTTCTAAGACAGAGACATAGAATTGGACAGGGACAGGAAGATGATTTTACAGTCATGGACTTAACACAGATGTTAAAAACTGCTGAAGAGTCCACAAAAACCATGTCCGTCCTTCTTGGTGCAATTGCTTCTGTTTCTTTAATAGTAGGTGGAATAGGTATTATGAATATAATGCTTGTTTCGGTTACAGAAAGAACAAGAGAAATTGGAATAAGAATGGCAGTTGGAGCAAAACCAAAGGATATCAGAATGCAATTTCTTATAGAATCAGTTTTTTTAACCATGATAGGTGGAGTTGTCGGACTTCTTTTTGGAATTGGTGCTTCGTTAGTTGTATCTTCTATAATGCAATGGCCCGTAAGTATTTCATTGTTTTCAGCTTTGATAGCCTTTAGTTTTTCAGCTTTTGTAGGGATTTTTTTTGGTTTTTATCCTGCATATAAAGCATCTTCGCTTAATCCAATTGATGCATTAAGGTATGAATAATCTGGTATAATAAAAAAATTGGAGGGGTGGCCGAGTGGTTTAAGGCGGCGGTCTTGAAAACCGCTGTAGGGGTAACTCTACCGGGGGTTCGAATCCCTCCCCCTCCGTTTAAAAATAATTTGCCATAAATCTTCTGAAGCAGTAAATCTCCAATTGTTGTGGAAAAGGATATTTTCTATCAGGGGTTTGGTTCAATTCCGTAAAATTTAATTTTTTCCCACAAAGCCTTTCGGCTTATGCCAAGTTTTTTTGCAGCTTCTGTTTTTTTCCATCCGCATTCCTGAAGAGCTTTTATTATCAGATTTTTTTCAAAGTTTTCAATGCATTCTTTAAGTGAAAAGTTACTTATAAAACATTTTTTTTGAAATGATGAAAGCGGGGAAAATTCTTCAGGAAGATGTTTAATATCAATCACTCCATCTTTTGAAAGAAGTAACGCTCTTTCAATTGCATGTTTTAACTCTCTTACATTTCCAGGATAGTCGTAGGATAGCAATGCCTCATAAGCTGAAGGAGAAATAGTGATATTTTGTTTGCCATATTTTTCTGAAAAAATTTTTAAAAATTTTTCAATTAATACAGGAATATCTTCTTTTCTTTCTTTTAAAGGAGGAATTGCTATGGGCATTACATTTATTCTGTAAAAGAGGTCTTCTCTGAATTTTTCAGCTTTTATTAACTCTTTAAGATTTTTACTTGTAGCATAAATACATCTTACATTAATTTTAATAGGCTCTTTACCTCCAAGACGATACACAATTCCATCCTCAATAACTCTTAGAAGTTTTGCCTGAAGACTGAGTGGCATATCTCCGATCTCATCAAAAAATATAGTTCCTCCGTTTGCAAGCTCAAATTTACCCTTTTTGGTTTCAGTTGCACCTGTAAAAGCACCTTTTTCATATCCAAAAAGTTCAGATTCAAAAAGAGTCTCAGGTATTGCAGCACAGTTTATTTTGATATATGGCTTTTCTTTCCTTAAGCTCTGTTTCTGAATTGCATTTGCAATGAGTTCTTTGCCAGTGCCGCTTTCACCCTGAATTAAAACAGGCACATCTGTCTTAGCTACGGCATCAATTTTATCAAAAATTTCTTTCATAACAGAACTTGTAGAAACTATTCCCTCAAATTCATCTTTCTTCTTAACAAGCTCACTCAGATATTTTACTTCTTTTTCAAGAGTGCGGAATTTTAAGAATCTTTCTATTACCAAAAGAAGTTCCTCATTTGTAAATGGTTTGGCAATGTAGTCAAAAGCGCCATCTTTTATTGCCTGAACAGCAGTTTTTACTTCGGCAAATGCTGTTATAATTATTACTCCAGTTTGTGGAGATATTGTTTTTATATGTTTGAGTAAAGTAAGTCCATCAACTCCGGGAAGTTTAAGGTCAACAATTGCTATGTCAAATATTTCTGAATCAAGGATTGATAAAGCCTTTGCTCCATCATCGCAGGATGTTGCTTCATAGCCGTATGCTCTGAGAAAATGATTCATACCGAGTCTCATTGCAGGGTCATCTTCAACTATAATAATTTTTTCTTTCATTTTACTGGCAATTCCACAGTAAAAGTAGTACCTGATGAAGAAGTTTTAACAAGAATTCTTCCACTATGTTGTTCTATAATAGATTTACTCACAGATAGTCCAAGACCTGTTCCCTGTCCAACTGGTTTTGTTGTAAAAAATGGGTCAAAAATTTTTGGTAATATATCATCAGGAATACCATTGCCTGTGTCAGTAAATGCAATATAACATTTTCCATTTTTCAGAAAACTCTCTATAGTTAGAACTCCTTCTTTTCCATCCATTGCCTGGATAGCATTAAGCACGATATTTAAAAATACTTGTTCTATTTTATTTGAGTCAATCATGATTTCAGGAATCTCGTTAGATAGCTTTTTTATGACTTTAATCCCTTTTTTAGAGATAAGATAGTCAGTTAATTTTAAAACATTTTCTACAAGATTATTAACAGAGACAGCTGAAATTATAAGCTCTGTTTGTTTTGAAAAATCAAGAAGTTGTTTTATTATTTCCTGAATTTTTGTAAGTCCGTGATTTATAACCTCAACATGCATATTTTTTGTTTTTTCATCCATCTCAGTGTTAATCAAATTATTAAAACAAAGCCTTATTCCACCAAGCGGATTATTGATTTCGTGAGCTAAACCTGCTGAAAGCTGTCCGATTGCTGCAAGTTTTTCTGTAATCCGCATCTGTTCTTCAATTTTTCTTTTCTCTGTAATATCTTTGACATAGTGAACTACTTTTATTACATTTTCTCTGTCATCAAAAATTGGATAAAGATGAATAAAATAGTGCCTTTGGTCTTCACCTTCCCAGTATTCTGAAAACGGTTTTTTCGTGTCTATTACTTTCTTGAGAAAGTAGACAGGACATAGTTTGTCTGCATCAAGCTTTTCAATATCGCATTGTTCATTAAATACAGCAGCTCTGCCTTCTATCATCCATGTTCTATAGGCATGATTTGTCATCTCAACAGTACAATCAGGATTCACAAGTGCAAGAGGGTCTGTTATTCCTTCAAATATTGTCTGTAGAGTATCTGCATATTTTTTCGTAGCTTCCTGAGCATCATATAAATACTTTGCCATTTGATTAAATGAAAGAATTAAATCACCAATTTCATCTTTTGTTTTTACTTCAATGGTTTGATTTAGAGGTTCTGTTCCATTTACTATTCCTCTGAATAAAGAACTCAATCTTTTGAGTGGTTTAATGACAAAGCTCCAGAAAGCACCATGGAGTGTAACAAAAAGAAATAAAAGAGAGACAGCTCCAAAAAGAAATGTTGAAATAGCAACACCTTTTATCTCTCCTAAGGTAGAAGCAATTGGAAGAGAGACTGATTCAATTCCCATGATATCGCCTTCTTTCCATGTAAAGTCCTTGGAACGAGGAAACATTTTAAGTAAAGCCTTAGGAGCGTTGTTAATCTTTCCATGACATATTAAACATCCTTTTTCAACAATAACAGGTTTTGCCATCACGAGTATTTCTTGCCCATTATATGTAATAATTCCACTCCATGATTCTTGAGTTTTATTTCTCTTAAAATACTCTATTAATTTGACATATAATGCATCAGCTTTATGTTCTGGATTAATAGGGTCTAAAGAAACTCTTTTATACATGTAATTTCCTATTTTATTGTTGAATCTTTTCATTACACTTAGCCTTACATGAGTTGTTGACATCCCTTCAACGATAAATTCATCTTTTTTGCCAGTTTCATAAAGAAGTTTGAAAATCGCGGGTCTTAGTTCTTCTTTAACATAATTACCAAGTGCATCAATCTGTGTAATAATAATTCTTGTTTTTTCGTTTGCATCTTCTATTACTTTTTGTTTGAGGTGATAGTAAAGTAAAAAAGAAAACAATATACAGAAAGCCAAAATTATCAAAATGATTGAAAGCGTGAACTTTGTGCTTATTGAAAGATTTTTGGGTTTCATTATAGTTTAAATTTTAAAAGAGTTTAAACATTATCTGCAAATTTTTATAAAAATTTTTTAGTTTTTAAAAAAAACAGAAATATACCTTCATATGTAGTCAAAATTTTTTATTACGAGTATAATTTAGTTAAGATGGCAAAATTTATATTAAGTATTAAATGGCTTTTTGTAATGGTAATATTTGTTCTTGTGACAGGCATATTAACAAGCAACTATATATTTTCATACCACTTTTATAAAAAATTTTTTGACCACCATATTGATACAGTATCTGCTTTGTTTCAGAAGGGAACTGAAAATATAACAAAACCTGTTGAAGTATTTTTATACAATGTTGAGGCTCTTGTATGTTGTAGAGTTTTAGATTTTAATGAAGTTGAAAAGACTAACAGATTTTTAATGGAGTTTATGAAAAAATATCCTTATGTTACTTCAATAAACTATGGAGACGGAAATGGGAATGGTTATCTTATCTTAAATGACAGGGGCAAATGGTTAAATAGAATTAAAAGAGTTGGAGATACAGAACATGTAGTTTGGAATACCTTGAATAATGACGGCAAAATAATAAAAAAAATAAGAGTCAAAGATAACTATGATCCGAGAAAAACAGTTTGGTATAACCAGGCATTACACTCTAAGGATATTCAGTGGAGTAAAGAATATATATTCAGGACAACAAAAGACCCAGGAGTAACAGCTTCTTTAAAACTCTGTAGAAACTCAAAGCAAATTGTCGGTATTGATATAATGATTAAAGATTTATCTGTTCTTCTTAATAAAATAAAAGAAAATGTTCATCCTGAGACAAAGCTTTATCTACTTTCAAACGGAGACCATGTAATAGCTTATACTGATGAAGTCCAGCCTGAACAAAGTAAAATTTATACTCTTGATGAGAAAAAATTTCCGTTACTTTTCAAAGCATTAAATTCAGGAGTAAACGCTTCCAATATCACTTTCAATAATCAAAAATGGTTTGTAAATATTAAAAAATGGGAAAACAAAAATAGACAATATTCCCTTGTAGTATTGATTCCCCATGTTGCTATAACAAAAAGTCTCAGGCTTCATCTTTTCTATCAGTCCTTTTTTTCTTTATTGCTTACATTTTTTGTATTCCTGTATATTTCCCGAAGATATATAGAGCCTTTAATAGATATCTCAAAACAAATGCCAGAAATTGGATTTAAGAAAATATATCTTGAAAAACATTCTCAAAGAACAGATGAGATAGGATATTTAAGTAGAGCAATTTCAGATGTTTCAGTGCAAATATTGAAAGCAAAGGAGATTGAAAGAAAAATTCAGGAATCCAATCATTTTGAATCTGTCAGGCGTTCTCTTGGTGAAGCAGTGCACAGATTTAAAGATATTATTAATATTATTCAAGGATTTGCAACTCTTGCTCAACCAAAAGTTTCAAACGAGTTTGCAAAAAATGCTTTAGACCAGATAATCAATGCATCAAAAAGAGCAATATATCTTACAAAAGAAATTTTAAATGTTACAGGTGAAAGAAAATATGAAATGAAAATTACTGATTTAAATTCAATTATTCTTTCCATGAAGACAAAAATAGAAGTGTCTACAGAAGATTCCATAAAAATAGTTTATGAAATATTAAACACACCACTTCCTGTGAAGCTTGATATTGAAGCTTTTGATGAAGTTTTAATGAACTTAGTACTGAATGCTAAAGATGCGATGCCAGAAGGTGGAACATTGACAATAAAAACAAAAATAGCTTCTTTTTTGGATAAACAATTTGCTGTTTTATCTGTATCAGACACAGGAGTTGGTATGGATGAAGAAACAATAAAAAGAATATTTGAGCCATTTTTTACAACAAAAGGAGCTAAAGGAACAGGTCTTGGGCTTTCAATTGTTTATAAAATTATCAAAGACCACTCTGGATTTATTGAAGTGCAGAGTGAGATAGGGAAAGGAACAACCTTTAAAATTTATTTGCCCTTGATTAAAGATGTTGCGATGCTTACTGCTTCCTCTACTGAGTGAGACTCTATTATACCAGGGATATTCCATGTTTTTAATCCAATTACTTTTTTACCAGTTTTTAATGCTAAAGCTATTTCACTGAGTGTTCCGTATCCTCCTCCTATGGCAATAAGAATATCAGATGCTCTAACTATCAAACTATTTCTCATCTCTCCCATACCTGTTGGGATAGGAATTTTTACATATGGATTAGCATCTTTTTTTCTATCTGTTGGTAGTATTCCTACTGTAATTCCTCCATTTATATAAGCTCCTCGGCACACAGCCTCCATTACTCCTCCTAACCCACCTGTAACAATAATAACGCCCTCTATCGCAAGAAGACGTCCTACCTCTTCTGCTGATTTTAAAAGTTCTTTATTTGCCTTACCTGCTCCGACAATACCAATGATTTTCATTTCATCTCAATCACTGTTACAGCATCTCCACCTTCATCAGGATTGCCTTTGCGGAAGCTTTTCACAGCAGGGTGGTCTTTTATATAGTCTCTTATAGCATCTCTCAAAATGCCCTTTCCTATGCCATGTAATATTATTCCTCTATTAGACTCACTAAATGACAGTTCATTTAAAAATCTTTCAACCAAGGGAAGAGCTTCATCAACTCTCATTCCTCTAATCTCAAGTTTTTTAGAAGGATATTCTTCTTTATAGTTTTCAATAGCTTTTTTATTTGTAACGCTGAAAATATCCAATCTTTTATTACTCTCTTGCTCCTCATGAAAAGACACTTTCTCAAGTTCTCTTAATTCTGCCTCAATCTGCGCGGTATCTGTCTGAATCTTTGCTCTACCATCTTCAATTATTAATATTTTACCTGAAAGATTTAAATTCCTGATTTTCACAATATCCCCAGGGTTTAATTCTTCCTGTTTTTTGGGTTCTTCAGAAATAAACTTTTTTGAGATATCAGATATTTTCTGGGATATCTCTCTAAGTTTTTTTCTGTCTGCTTTTTTGGCTTCTTCATAAAGAAAGTTAATCTCTTTTTTAAGTTTTGTTAGCATGGATTGAGCTTCTATTTTTGCCTGTTCAATGATTTTTTTCTTATTTTCAGATGCGAAAACTAATTCTTTTTCCAGTCTGTTTTTCTCTGAATCCATAATATTTTTAATTTTTTCAATCTCTGCAAGTTTCGTTTCATATTCCTGTTTGTTTTTTTCAAGTTCTTTAATAAGTTCGTATATTTCTCTATCCTGAGTTCCTTTGAGTTCATATGCTCGTCTGATAAGATTTTCAGGAAACCCATACTTCTGAGCAACTTCAAGGGCATAGGAAGGAGTGAGACTACCAATGCTTAATTTATATAGCGGTGTCATGGTTTTTTCATCAAAAAGCATTGAGGCTATTTCTATATTCTGCTGAGTGGCGGCAAAAATTTTAACTTTACTTAAATGAGTTGTTGCAAATGTAAGGGCTTCCCTATTTTTTAATTCTTCAAGTATTGCACAGGCTAAAGCAGAGCCTTCCTCAGGGTCTGTGTTTGTTCCTATTTCATCAAGTAGAATAAGGCTTTCTGAGTCAGCCTGCTCTATTATTTTTTTAAGAGTTATTATGTGTAATGCAAAGCTTGAAAGATGTTCTTCAATTGAGCCTTCATGATATAGGTCAACATATATGTTTTTTACAAAAGGAATTATAGAAGATGGACTTGCTGGAATTGGAAGTCCTGAAATCGCCATTGCTGTTAGAAGTCCTATGGTTTTTATTGTTACAGTTTTACCCCCTGCGTTTGGACCTGTGATAACAAGAACTTTTTTATTCTTGAGTTCAAGATTGAGAGGAACCACCTGTTTTGAAAGCAGAAGAAGAGGATGTTTTGCATTAATCAAACTTATATTGATTTCTCTTGTTAGTTGTGGTGCCTCTGCATTAAATTTTTGAGAAAACTTATATATAGAGAGCATTTTATCAAGATACACAAGCAAATTAAATTCCCTATGAAGTGTTTCACTGATTTGATGAATTTCAAAGGATAATTCTTTTAAAATTTTGATTTCTTCCAGTCTCTGTTCAATTAAAAGTTCCTCAAGTTTTTTAGAAAAAGCTGTTATTTCAGCAGGTTCAATAAATGCTGTTTCTCCTGAACGGGAAACATCATGAACAACTCCTGGAATCTGTCCTTTTGAGTCCATTCTGACAGGAATGACCCATCGGTTATTTCTTTTTGTAATAAATCTATCCTGAAGAAAAACCAGAACATTTGAACGATTAATTATTTCTTCAAGTTTTTGTTTTATTTTCTCTTCAGTTAATTTAATCTGCTTTCTGATATATTTTAGAGTTGAAGAAGCTGTATCAAGAATATTACCTTCTTCATCAACTGTATTTTCAAGTCTTTCAAGAATATAGGGCTGTCCAATTGATAGATTAGTTTTGAGAATATTTTTTATTTTCTGGCTTAAAAAAGGAAAATTGAAAAACTCATCAATATATGAAGAAATTTTATCTAAAACTCTTAAAACCTTTAAAAACTGAGTTAATTCCGAGGGTTCAAAAAATGCTCCTTCTTTTTTAGCTTTTTCAATTAAATTAGCAATATCAGGAAAAGAAGATATTTGAAGTTGTCCCCCTGTGTCAAAATATCTTTTTATTTCTTCAAATTCTTTAAGAGAATTCTCGGCCGATGTAAACTCATCAAAAGGAAAAATTTGTTGAATAGCCTTTTTAGTAGCTTCTGAACCTGCAAACTCCTCTATCAATCCTAATATTTTGTAAAAATCTAACTCCTGAAGAGCTTTTTTTTCAATCAATCAAACTTCTCCAGAAGTCTTTTCTTTTTTTCATCAATTGTTTTTGAAAGTTTTTCAATCTGATTTAAAATTTCTTTTTTAGCATCTGAGCTTAATTCCTGACCACGTTCTTTAATATCTTTAACTTTCTCTTTTAGCATTTCTGAAAGCTCTTCAATTTCTTCGTAAAGTTCTTCTGCAGCTTTTACTGTCTTTTTCTTAAGCTCCTTTGCTTTCTTTTTAATATCTTTTCTTGTTTCTTCTCCTGATTTTGGTGCATAAAGAAGTGATACTGCCGCGCCAATTATTCCACCTATAAGAAATGCTACTAAAATTTTTCCTTCTTCTCTCATTTTAAACCTCCTATTGATGAAATTTTTCGTTAAACTCTTTCTAATTTTACCACATTTTACTGGGACAGGTTTTTAAAAATTAGGTATAATTAAAGAAAAAAGAGGAGGTATTCTATGCTTTCCCAGATTCCTTTTTCTATGGACAAATTAGAACAAGAAGATATTAACAGACAGATTTTACGAATAGGACTTATTGCTGAGCTTGATGCTATTAATCTTTATGAGCAACTTGCTTCATTGACAAATGACGAAAAAATTAAAACAATTTTTCTTGATATTGCAAGAGAAGAAAAAACCCATGTTGGAGAGTTTCTCACCCTGCTTCTAATGAATGATGAAGAACAAGAAGATGAACTGGAAGAAGGAAAAGAAGAAGTAGAAGAATTATTAGAGGAAGAGGAGGAGTGATTAAAAAGGTTTAATTATCAAAATGGCATAGAGCAAATAAAAAGAGCCAGACAAAATTAAAGTAAGAGGGGAGATTCGCTTTCTAAAGTGGATCTCCCCTAAAATTATCAAACCTGCAAGAATTGCCAGGCAGGCACTCAATAAGGCATATCCTGTTATATTCCAGTCTGTAAAAATAATTCCCACAGAAACAGGGAAAGTTGACTGAAAGACCATTGCTCCTGTTACATTTCCCATTGCCAAGGTATCTCTTCCTTTAAATGTCCATGTTACTGAATTAAACTTTTCAGGAAGTTCAGTTGCAACAGGTGCTATTAATAGAGCAAAAAGAAGAGGGTCAAACCCAAGCATTAAAGAGACATGCTGAAGAGCAGAAACAAATCCATGAGCACCTTCTATCATTATAAAAAGAGCTAACAGAACCTGAACAAAGGAAAAGAAGCCTTTGAATCTTTCTACAGGAAGAATTTTCCCAAAAAATTTTTCAAGATAAAGTTTTTCTTCATGTATCAAAGCATCACTTTCACTTTTAAAGGTAAGATAAAGATATACAGTGTAGCCGATTACAAGTAAAAAGGCAACTATTATATGCGGGATTATTAACATTGGTAAAAAAATTCCGCAAGAATACATGCAGAGAAAAAATATTAAATCTCTTTTTACTGTTGGAATTTCTGCATCAAAAACAAAGGTTCTTTTTTTTGAGATATAGGCAATTAAAACAGTTAAGCCTATAAGCAAAAAAGCCAATGTTGCAAGCATAAATGGAGCACCCAAGATTGCACCGATTCCAATACTATGTCCTGCTTCTCCTTTATGTAAGAAAATAGCTACCAATGGAAGGATTGTTTCAGGAAGTGCGGTTCCCACAGCTGCAAGAATGCTTCCTACAACTGCCTGACTGAGTGAAAGTTTTTTCCCGAAGACTTCAATCCCATTTGTAAATACTTCTGCGCTAAGCAATATCAACAAAAGATTAAAAAGGAGTAGAAAAATATCTGCAGTCATGCTTAAAATTATAATCTAAAGTTTTATTTATTAACAACTAATTTACTCTAAAAGAGGGAGGGAAAATGGAAAAAATTAAACAAACATTTGAATTGACAGACAATGCTATAGAAGTTTTAAAAAGACGATATCTTAAAAAAAACGAAGACGGTATATTGATAGAAACCCCTGAAGAACTTTTTACAAGAGTTGCAACTGCAATTGCTCAAATAGATACAATATATGGTAAATCAGAAAAAGAAGTGTATAGAACAAAAGAAGAATTTTTTGAACTTATGACTTCTTTAAGATTTTTACCAAACTCACCAACTCTTATGAATGCTGGAACTCCACTTGGTCAGTTGAGTGCTTGTTTTGTTTTACCTGTTGAGGATTCTATGGAAGGAATCTTTGATGCAGTAAAATATGCAGCAATAATACATAAATCTGGAGGAGGAACAGGATTCAGTTTTTCCCGTCTTAGACCAAAAGGCGATGTTGTAGGTTCAACCAAAGGCATAAGTTCAGGTCCTGTATCTTTTATGAGTGTTTTTGATTCTGCCACAGAAGCTGTAAAGCAGGGTGGCAGACGCAGAGGTGCAAATATGGGACTTTTAAGAGTAGACCATCCTGATATTTTAGAGTTTATAACCTGCAAGGATGACCTCACAAAATTCACAAATTTCAATATTTCAGTAGGACTGACAGAAGAATTTATGAAAGCTGTTATAAACGATGAAGAATATGAGCTTATTAATCCTCGTTCAGGAAAGATTGTAAAACGCCTTAAAGCTAAAGAAGTTTTTGACCTGATTGTTCATCAGGCATGGAAAAATGGTGAACCCGGGATTGTTTTTCTTGATAGAATAAATGCGGCTAACCCAACACCGTCACTTGGTGAGATTGAGGCAACTAATCCCTGCGGAGAACAACCACTTTTACCCTATGAATCCTGTAATCTTGGCTCAATAAATCTTGCAAAAATGGTTAAAGATAACTCTGTTGACTGGGAACTTCTTAAAGATACAGTATGGAAGGCTGTCCATTTTCTTGATAATGTTATTGATGCAAACAAATATCCTTTGTCGCTTATTGAACAGAACACAAAGGCAAACAGAAAAATAGGACTTGGAGTAATGGGATGGGCTGATATGCTGATTCAATTGAAAATTCCTTATAATTCAAAGGAAGCATTAAATTTAGCAGAAGAATTAATGAAGTTCATACTTCATGAAGGACGACTTGCTTCTAAAGAACTTGCAAAGGAAAGAGGGACATTTCCAAACTATGCAAAGAGCATTTACTATGACAAAATGCCTTTAAGGAATGCGACGATAACAACAATTGCACCGACAGGAACTCTTTCAATTATTGCAGGTTGCTCATCTGGGATAGAACCTCTTTTTGCTCTATGTTTTGCAAGAAATGTAATGGATGGAACTAGGCTTGTAGAAGTTAATCCTTACTTTAAAAAAGAAATGGAAAAAATAGGGATATGGTCTGATAGTTTGGCAGATAAAATAGCTGAAACTGGTTCAATTCAGGGAATAAAAGAAATACCTGAGGAAATAAAGAAAATTTTTGTAACAGCTCATGAAGTTTCTCCATCTGAACATATAAGGATGCAGGCAGCATTTCAACAGTATGTTGACAATGCAGTCAGTAAAACTGTAAATCTTCCAAATCAGGCAACAGAAGAGGATGTAAGAGAAGTTTATCTCCTTGCATATCGTCTTGGATGTAAAGGTGTTACTGTTTATAGAGATGGTTCAAGACATGGACAGGTTATTCAAAAAGGTAAAACAGAATCCCCAGCTTTACAGATAAGCCTTAAACCAAGAAAGAGACCTGAAACTCTTAAAGGTGTTACAAGATTAATGAAGACAGGCTGCGGAAATCTTTATGTGACAATAAATAAAGATAAAGATGGAAAACCTTTTGAAGTTTTTACAAATATAGGAAAAGCAGGAGGATGTGCTGCTTCTCAGGCAGAAGCGATCGGAAGGCTTATCTCTCTTGCATTAAGAAGCGGAATTGAGCCACAAGAAATAGTAAAGCAGCTTAAAGGTATTTCTTGTCATGCTCCTGTTTGGTCAGGTAATGGCAAGATTACAAGCTGTTCAGATGCTATTGCTAAGGCAATAGAGGCAGAATTAAGAGAAACAAAAGGAAATAGTCTGGAAAATAAAGAGGAGATAAAAAACAATTCAGAGGCAGCTCACTATGGAGCCTGTCCTGAATGTGGAAGTTCTCTTTCTTATGAAGAAGGTTGTGTGATATGTCATAGTTGTGGGTTTACCAGATGCAGCTAAGATAGAGTGAAGTTATGAAAACTAAAAGAGAGTTTATAATAGTTGGAGACAGAGTTCTTATTGAGCCAGATGAGCGAATGGATAAAACTTCAGCAGGTCTTTTTTTACCACCAACTGTTAAGGAAAAAGACAAGGTTCTTGGTGGTAGAATTGTTAAGGTTGGTCCTGGTTATCCAGTCAATGATCCTTCTGCTGTGCTTGAAGAGCCATGGAAACAGTCAAACACCGAATCAATAAGATATATTCCTCTGCAAGCAAAAGAAGGTGACTATGCACTTTTCCTTAAAGATGCAGGAATTGAAATAGAATTTGAAGAAAAAAAGTATTTAATTGTACCACATTCGGCGATACTTGCACTTATAAGAACAACAATAATAGAGGATGAAGATGATAGAGGATTTTAAATCTACTGATACATGGCGAGTCTTCAGAATACAATCTGAACTTGTTGAAGGATTTGAAACACTTCATGGAATAGGTCCTGCTGTTTCAATATTTGGCAGTTCAAGACTAACAGAGGAAAGTTTTTATTATCAAGAAGCCTTTAAAGTTGCAAGACTTCTAAGTCAGGCGGGTTTTTCAATTATCACAGGAGGCGGGCCTGGTATAATGGAAGCAGCAAATAAAGGTGCAAAAATAGGCAGGGGTAAATCTATTGGATTGAATATAGAAATTCCTCATGAGCAACGTCCCAATAAATATCTTGATATTTCATTAAATTTTAGATACTTTTTTGTAAGAAAACTTATGTTTATAAAATATTCCATAGGTTTTGTTATTTTCCCAGGCGGATTTGGAACTCTTGATGAACTTTTTGAAGCATTAACGCTTGTTCAAACAGGTAAAATTATTTCGTTTCCTGTTGTTCTTTACGGTTCTGAATACTGGAAAGGACTTCTTGATTGGTTTAAAAATTCTCCAAAGAATTTGGGCGCAATAAGCCTTGATGATTTTAAATATTTTGAAATAATTGACAATCCTGAAGCAGTTTGCGGTTATCTTAGAAATTATCTTACCCGTCTTGGAGTTCCCTTGCCTGATTTTTATTGCGAATAATGTATAAACAGAATCTGAAAGAGCTTACCACAAAACAGATAGAAAAAATAATATTAGATGAATCTCTTCCATTATATCGTAGTAAACAAATAGTTCAATGGATTTATAAGAAATTTGTAGACTCAATAAACGATATCACTGAATGGTCTAAATCATTGAGAGAGAGATTTTCAGAAAAATATTATATCGGGAGAATAAATCTTTTTGATAAAAGAATAAGCATTGATGGGACTATAAAATTTCTCTGGGAGCTTGAAGATGGTGAAAAAATAGAAAGTGTTTTAATCTCAGATAAAGATAGATTAACCCTATGTGTATCAAGTCAGGTTGGCTGTATGCTTAAATGTAAATTTTGTCTTACAGGGAAAATTGGATTAAAAAGAAATCTGAAAGCATGGGAAATAGTTGACCAGTATATTCAGGTAAGCAAAATAATACAAAAAGAAAATAGAAAGATTACTAATATTGTTTTTATGGGCATGGGGGAGCCTCTGTTAAATTTTGAAAATGTGGTTGAGGCATTATGGAGACTTAAAGACTTAATATTATTTTCTCCAAGCAGAATTACTCTTTCAACTGCTGGAATAATTCCTGCAATAAAGGAATTACCATACAAAGCTCCAGCCATTAAATTAGCTATCTCATTAAATGCAACAGACAATAAGACAAGAAGTTATTTAATGCCGATAAATAAAAAGTATCCTCTTCATGAACTTATTAAAACTTTAAGAGATTATCCATTAAAGCCAAGACATAGAATAACCTTTGAGTATATATTGATAAAGGGGATAAATTGTTCTGAAAAGGATGCTTATAGGCTTTCTGAACTACTTAAAGGCATTCCTTCAAAGATAAATTTAATTCCTTTTAATCCTTGGGAAGGATGCGAATTTGAAAGACCTGAGGATAATGAAATACTTAATTTTCAGGAAATATTGGCAGCAAGAGGTTATTCAGTCTTCATAAGAAAAAGCAAAGGCACAGATATACTTGCTGCCTGTGGGCAGTTGAAGGCTTTATACCCTTAGTTATTTCCTTTTCAGCTTCAGTGTTTCCTTTATCATAAGAAGAAACTTAACGTAATCAAAACCGAAATTCATAAGTTCTGTTTCGTCTTTTTTTATTTTATTTATTTTTTCTTCTGAGACATCAAAGACATCAAGAAACTTGCTTTCAAAGACAAATCTTTTAAATGCATCAATATCATAGCAGGCTGTATAAAATGCTTTTTGTTTTTTCTCATCAAGTTTTTCTGCTTTAAGATTTCTTGTAAAGAAAAGTTCACGCCATCCTCTATTCATGTCATCATATACGTCAACTCCTTGGTCTTTTCTCCACTCTTGAACTGTCCACTCTTTTTCCTCTTCAAATCCCTTGCAGTGAGGCTCTTTAACAAAAAAGTAGTGTTCTTCTGTTATTCCATCTGTTAAGTCAAACTTTTTAAGGGATGCTTGTCCTATAGGATAATATCTACAGGTAGCCGGTCTGTCTTCATAAACAGAACATCCTGCTTCGCAGATAAAAGGGCATGTTTTCTCTTCATCATCATTTTTGTTCAAAAATACAAAGGGATATCCGCTCTTAGGTTCAACAAAAACATAGGTATATTTCATCAAAAACTCACCTGAAGATATACCAAATCTATTTCTAAGCCTCATTATGTCATAGGGAGTAAGCATTATATCAATATTTTTACAGCAGCTTTTGTAACAGGATATTCCTGGATAACAGCGAAACTTAAAATTTGATTCAAGTGTTAGCTCCTCTGGAGCTATTGCATTAATGTTTAACATTATTCCTCCTCTTTAAGTATTTTTAGATAAATTTTTCTTGTTCTTGGTCCGTCAAATTCGCAGAAAAATATGCTCTGCCATTGCCCCAAAATAAGATTTCCATTTTCAATAAAAATATTGACAGATGACCCTACGAGAGTTGTTTTTATATGACTGTCTGCATTCCCTTCCATATGAAGATACCCTGCCCCATAGGGTGCTATTTTTTTTAATGCATTGATTATATCCTTTTTTACTGAAGGGTCTGCTCCTTCATTTATTGTTATGCCTGCGGTTGTGTGAGGAACATAGAGATAACAAACTCCATTTTTAATTCCTGAATCTCTTACAGCTTTTTCTACCTCATCAGTGATATCAATTAGTTCCTCTCTTGAAGAAGTCTTTACTGTCAATGTTTTCATTACAGTTTAAGCCTCCTTATTCTTTCTACAGCTTCTTTTATTTTTTCCTTAGACTGCGTAAGAGCAAATCTGATATATCCTTCTCCATGTTCACCAAAACCTACTCCAGGTGTACATAAAACTTCAGCTTCTTTTAAAAGTTTAGCAACAAAATCAATGGATTTTCCATTAGGAACTTTTACCCATAAATAAAATGTTGCTACAGGTTTTTTAAGAGCAAATCCTGCATTTTTAAGTCCTTCATATAAAATATCTCTTCTTTCTCTGTATACATTTCTAATTTGTTTTAAAACAGTATCTTCAGTTTTCAGAGCTACAATACTTGCCTCCTGAATTGCTTGAAAAACTCCAGAATCAAGATTTGTTTTAACCTTGCCAAGTCCTGCAAGAATATCTTTATTACCAACAGCAAATCCTATTCTCCATCCTGTCATATTATATGTTTTTGAAAGAGAATGAAATTCTATCCCAACATCTTTTGCTCCATCTATTTGCATAAAGCTAATAGGTTTTTCTTCATAGTAAACCTCTGAGTAAGCAGCATCATGACATACGATTATATTGTATTTATTTGCAAATTCTATGATTTTTTTATAAAAATCCGTACCTGCACAGGCTGATGTAGGATTATTTGGATAATTTATGAACATAAGTTTTGCTTTCTTACATACATCTTCTGGAATTGAGTCAATATCAGGAAGGAATCCATTGTCTTCTTTAAGAGGCATAAAATAAGGAATACCTCCTGCAAACTTTGTTCCAACAGGATATACAGGGTAACCAGGAGATGGCACAAGAACAATGTCTCCAGGGTCAATAAATGCAAGAGGAATGTGCCCAATCCCTTCTTTTGAACCAATAAGACTGATAACTTCCTTTTCAGGATCAAGCTCAACATTGAATCTTTCTTTATACCAATCAGCCACAGCCTTTCTGTATGAAAGCATTCCTTCATAGCTTGGATATCTGTGGTGCTCTGACTTTTCAACAGCTTTTTTCATTGCATCTACAATGTGAGAAGGAGTTGGAATATCAGGATCTCCAATGCTTAAATCAATTAAATCCGCTCCTTTTAAGAGAGCTTCTCTTTTCATTTGGTCAATTGCTGCAAAAAGATATGGTGGTAAAGTTCTAATTCTTTCAGCATACTGAATCTGCATTCTCGTCCTCCTCGTGGTGTTTGTTTATTTAGTTTACAAAAAAAATAGTAATATTTCAAAAAATTTGAATTATTTTCAGTTTTTAAGAATAAATCTTACTGGAAGGATTGCCCGACAGGCTACTGGTTTACCATCTTTAATTGCAGGTGAAAATTTTGATTTTTTTACTGCTTCTATGGCTGATTCAGTGAAACCATAAGGAGCTCCTTCTATTATTTCAATATGCATGAGTTCTCCTTTTTCATTAAGGGTAAGCCTCAGAGTAACTTTTCCCTCTTTTCCCAGTCTTCTTGCAATTTGTGGATATATAGGAATTTCTCTATGAATAAACTTAGGTCCATAAGCAGTACCAAACTCTGTGTCAATAATTCCATCTTTGTCTGATTTTAAGTTTGATGCAATTTTATTTGAAGATATTTTCTGTGATGTTTCAACATGGGAAGAAGAATAATTTGTGATAGTTTCAGTTTTTTGATTCTCAATTTTTATATTCTCATCAGATTTAACAGTAAAAGGGATTTTTTCTACAGTTTTTTTTGTTAAAGGAACTGAAGTCTTAACATCTCCTTTAAATGATTTAGTTACGTCATTTATTATAAAAATTTCCAGCTTCTGGTAGTCTTTATTTAATTTTACAAAGCTTGAAACTGTCACAAAAATTAAAAGATGGAAAAAAACAGAAATTACTACAAAATACTGAATTTTATTTATATAAACTATTCTCATTTTTCCATAAAAAAGCCATGAAAGCTTCTTGAGCCTTCATGGCTTTGATTCACCCTTCAGGATGAGTTTGAAAAAATTTTAAAATATTTCATAATTCCCAGTCAACTATTCGCTGTTCGTTGGTAGTGTAAAATTTTTTATGTGTAAAATTGAAAAAGAAATAAAAGAGGGTGTATTCTCCATTTATCATGAAAAAACTATAGCAAAAAAAGGAGGAATACACCCATGAGAGAAAAACTTCTGACTAATTTAAAGTTACCAGATTTATGGAAAGAATTCAAGCGGAATTTTTATGAATCATTCTGGGAGGAGTTGGAACAGAAGATGAAATTGATGAAGAAAAGACTTATTGAAGCAGCCTTACAGGAAGAAATAACTTTTTATACTAAAGCACAGAGATACGAAAGAAGCTCTGAGAGAGCCTACAGGAGAAATGGTTACTGGAAGAGATACCTGATACTTAAGGATGGGAGACTTGAGATAAATATGCCGAGGTTAAGAGAGACAAGTTTTCAGAGCAATATCATTCCACGATACATAAGAAGGCAAAATGAGATAGATGAGATACTCAGGCAAATATTCATCTCTGGAGCATCAACCCGTCTTACAGGGGAAGCATTAAAGCCTCTATTTGGAGAAGTCTCAGCCCAGACAATATCAAACATAGCGAAAAGTCTTGATGAAGAAGTAAAGAAACTGCACAGCAGAGCTATAACGGAGAAGTATCTTTATCTTTTTTTAGATGCCATAGTGCTAAAAATAAAGACAGGTGTAGGTTCAAAGAGCAAGGCAGTATTAGTGGCATATGGGATAACGGTTCAAGGTATAAGGAGGATAATAGACTTCAGGGTGGTGGACACAGAAAGCGAGAACAAGTGGACAGGATTTTTGCAGAATCTTCAGATAAGGGGATTAACAGATGACACATTGAGTCTAATAGTCACAGATGGTAGCAAAGCACTTGAGAATGCAGTGGATACAGTATTTCCTCTTGTATTGAGGCAGAGGTGCTGGGCACACAAGATGAGGAATGTGGCGAATTATCTGAAGAAGAAAGACAGAAATCTCTGTTTAGGAGAAGCAAAGGGAATATACAGTGCTGAAAACTTAAAAGAAGCGAAGAAGATATTCAAAGAGTGGGCAAAGAAGTGGGAGAGTCTTTATCCGAAAGCGGTCAACTGTCTGAGGAAGGACTGGGAAGCATTGGTAGCATTTTACAGGACATCGAAGGAGTTATGGAGGAAACTTAGGACAACGAACATAATAGAGAGGGCATTCAGAGAGGTAAGACGAAGAACGAGGACAATGAGCTGTTTTAATAATGTGGAAAGTATTGAAAGAATAGTGTTTGCAGTGATAAGTCATCTAAATGAAAAGTGGGAGGATACACCTATAAATGAATTTACACAGAAATATTGACATTACCCTGTTCGTTTGTGGTTACAATAATAAAATGTCACATATTATGACTCAATAGCCATAAAAGCTCTCTATGATAACAAAACACTCAAAGGGATTGCCCATAGCTTATCACCAAGTCTTACTATATTTGTTCCATTGTATGCAACTATTCCTGCAATGCAGTTTTCTGTATTATTTACAAAAGCCTTAAACCCTGAAAGCTCTCTGTCTTCCCATTTTTCTCCTGCTTTGACTTCAATAGCTATACATTTGTTTTGAGCTTCAATTATAAAGTCAACTTCATATCTTCCCTGTATATGCCAGAAGTAAAGATTTGCCCCTTGCCATCTTGACTCTATTATTAACAGTAGATTTTGGGCAACATAGGTTTCAAAAAGTGCTCTCCTCAGGGGTTCTCTATCAAGTGAGTCAATGCCAGCGAGATAACAAGCAAGTCCTGAGTCACTCATGTATATCTTTGGTGATTTGATGAGTCTTGCTGCCTTGCTTTTTAAATAAGGATGAATTCTTCTTATGATAAAGGATGCTTCAAGCAAGGAAAGATATCTTGAGGTAGTTGAAACATTAAGCTTTGCATTTCTTGCAAGGTCGCTTAAACTTAAGATACTCCCTGTTCTTAAAGCAACAAGGCTCAGTAGATGCCTGAAGGAGATTAAATTTACTATTTGACTGAACTGTCTTATGTCTCTTTCAAGATAGGTTTGTTCATAACCTTTAAACCAGAGGGTTCTCTCTGATAGTCCAAGAGCAACAGGTGGTAGCCGTCCTTTAATTATGTCTTCATCTTTTATTTTTTCTGGGGTGGTTGAGCTTTCAATTTTCTGTGTTCTGAAAAATTTCATTAAAAATGGCTCTTCCTCTGTTTTAAAAAATAACTCTCTTCGGGACATGGGAGACATGTTCAGATAAATTGCTCTTCCTGCAAGGCTTTCGCTAAGATTTTTAAGTAGTGCAAAATTTGCAGAACCAGAAAGTAGAAATTTTCCAGGCACTCTTGCTTTATCCACAATCTTTTTTATTACTGTAAATATATAGGGAAAAATTGAAAAAGGTAGTTCAAGTCTTAATCTGGAAATTTCTTGTGTATGCTCATTGATATATTTTATCAAAAGTTTTTTTTATCCAAAGACAACTTCATTAAAAATCATTCTATAAGTAACCTCTGTCAATGATAAAATATGGATATGCTTAAATGGATATTTAGAGGTCTAATCATTGTATTTGTATCTTATATTATTTACATAGTTGGTTATCCATTTGTGGTAGATGTTTCCTCTCTAAAAAAGAAAAATCCAGAGTTAACAGCAATGATGAAGTATCGCATTAAACAATGGGAGAGGGATGGTAAAAAAATAAAAATAAAAAAAATGTGGATACCTGTTAATAGAGTTTCCCCCTATCTTGTTAAGGCAGTTCTTATTGGAGAAGATGACAAATTTTATAGCCACTCAGGATTTGATATTGAAGGAATAAAAAAAGCAATTGAGAAAGACATAAAGGAGAAAAAATTAAAATATGGTGGCAGTACAATAACACAGCAATTGGCAAAAAATCTTTATCTTACTCCATCTAAAAATCCTGTAAGAAAGATTCAGGAAGCAATAATTACATGGAGACTTGAAAAAACTCTGTCTAAAAAGAGAATTCTTGAACTCTATCTCAATGTTGCTGAGTGGGGGGAGGGAATTTTTGGTGCAGAGGCGGCATCAAGGCATTATTTTGGAAAATCAGCTTCAGAGCTTAATGCAATAGAAGCTGCAAGGCTGGCTGCGTCTTTACCAAATCCTATAAAATACAGTCCTGTAGGAAATTCAAGATTCATTGAAAAGAGGACAAATCTTATATATTTCATAATGCAGAAAAGAGGCATAATTAAAGAAGAGTATACAGAACCAGAGGAAAAAGATTCCGTGCCTGTATTAGAGGAAAAACAAGAGGAGAAAGAACTTCCTTCTATCCAGAAGGATGAGCCCGTCCAGCCTCAGTTAAAATAGTTGTAATTTCTTTAAAAATAGGCAATTTCATAATTTCATCAAAAGACAAGGGAAGTTTTCTCTGCCAGTTAGGATATTCTGTGACTGTGCCAGGAAAGTTTGTTTGCTCTTCCATAAGCAGCATATCTTCAGGATATAGCAGTAGATATTTTGATTGAGTTTTTGCAAGGAATTTTATTATTGCAACAAGTAGCTTGTCAATTGGAGCTTCTTCTTCAAGCAGTCCTTCTTCTTTTAAAAGGGTAATAATTTTTCCCTTATCTTGCTGCCTCTCTGCAAATGCGTTTTCAAATTGTTGCTCATCAAAAATTGAAAACTGTTTTCGTAATTGTATATCCTTTCCTTCCCAGAATCCCTTGAGAGTGGGTAAATCATGGGTTGTTATACTGCATAAAGCATCTTCAGGATAAAAACTGGATGGTTTATATCCGTATGGACCTTTTTCAAAATAAAATACTTTCCATGAGCAGATTTTTCTTTTAATAAGTTCTTCTTTCATCCATTCCTCTGCGGTTCCAAGATCTTCTCCAATAACCCCTGTTTTGTTTATCTGACTCTCAAGGGTAATTATACCAAGCAAATCTTTCCAATGATATTTTATATATGCGCCTTCATAGGGAGTTGTTCCTTCGGGTATCCAGAAAGCTCTAAAAAGTCCAAGTGCATGGTCAATTCTGAGCAATTTTGTCTTCATATTGGCTTTTAAAAGTTTTATAAATGGCATATAGGCTTTTTCTCTTAATCTGAAAGGAATTAAAGGAGGAAATCCCCATTTTTGTCCTTTGGGATTAAAGTCATCTGGTGGCGCACCATATTCTGCCTTAATTGCATAAAGTTCCTGATTGACCCAAACATCAAAGCTTGACCTAATTGAACCAAAACCAAGATCAAGAGAGATTGGATAGGTTTTCATTTCTGTGATTTCTTCTTCAATAAGCCATTGGAGATACTCATAAAAAACTACATCTTTATTGTATTCAGAATAAATCATGGAAAGATTATTTTTATCAGGCTTTCTAAATTTTTCTTCCCAATTTTGCCAGTTTTTCCCGAATTTTTCTCTTAGGAAACAAAAAACTGAAAAGTACTGTAAATCTTCTCTTACAGCAGGACATAGCTTATTTTTATAATCAAGGAATCTCTTTGCTTCATCTTCTTTGTTAATGTAAGCTTTATAAAACTTTGCAAACTCCATCCTGAGAGCTTCTATTTTTTCTTTCCAGACAGAAGCATAATCAAAAAACTCTTCATTTTTTTCTTTTACAGGACTTTTAGATAGATAAAGAGGCGTATTAAACTGTCTTGATATGGCAGAATAGGGGCTTATACCATACAAATCTTCAGGATCATTTAAATGAAGAGGATTTATACTTATAAAACCTCCAAGAGAATTTATATATTCGGCAATTTTTTTTAGATGTGAAAAATCTCCTTCTTTTTTATTTCCTCTTAAACTCCAGAGATTAAGATGTAAACCCCAGGTTTTCTTTTTAAAAGGAACAAAACAATTTTCAGGCACAACTATCAGAGTGCTTTTATGAATTGATTTTTCAAAAAAAACGGTTATGTTATAGTAGCCAATAGGAAGCGAAGGAACAGGGATATTGTATTTAAAATATATTCCGTCATCAAGAACTCTCTGCTCCTCTTTTTTCATAATATCAAAATTTAAAAATAAACTCAGAGTTTCACCTTCTTGTCCTAAATCTTTGAATGGAGAAATTTCAATGTGACTGGGCTTTTGATTTTCTTTTAGATAAATGAATATTGAATGGTCCTGTTTAACTACATAGACAGGTTCTAAGCAATTTTTCCAAGAATTGTTTTCAAAATAATTAATCCAGCTAATGATGTTTTTTCCATCAGGAGTAATTCCAATTGCTGAAATCAGTTTGATTTTTGTTTCATAAGAGATATCAATACGTTCGCCTTTGTAATTATAATAAAAAGGAAATATTCCGAGTAAATCTGAAAGCTTACATATCAATTGTTGAAGGTTCTTCAAGGTAGAGTTCTCCAGCGTCATAATCATAGGCAAACAGTTCTGCGTATCTTCCCCAGTCTATGGCTGTTTCAAGCTGATTCCATGCTTCTTCTGGTGTGAAATGATTTTTAAGAATATCAATAAAGAATTCCTCTGATACTCTGTGCTTTGAAATTGTTGATAAAACCTGCATAATTTGTTTAATAAGTTGAACATTCTGCAGAGCAGAGTCTTTGAATATTTCTTTTTTCTCAAGAGTATCCGCTTCTGCCCAGTTTTTCCCCTTTTCTGTGAGAATAAAATCACCTTCTCGCACTTCTCCGAAGTCAAGTATTACAGATGCTTCTATCAATGGAAAGATATCATCAACTTCCATGCTTAATTCAGAACTTAAAGCATAGATATCAACCCTTCCACCTTTATCATGAACAAGCTCAATAAGTCCTGCAATTGCACCAACTTTTGCATGGGGAAGAAATTGATATCTACCAGCCGCAAGAAGGAATGGAATTTCCTCAGGTGATTTTATAAGAATAGTGTATATTTTATCTAACAAAAATTTGAAATCCCTTGAATTTCTATCTCTTGGGTATGGAAGTTCAAGAGGAATCTCAGCTTTGATTTTTCCAGGATTATGAGTAAGAACAACAGCCCGAGATGACATACTTAAAGCTTCTTCAATATTATGAGTAACAAGAACAATGGCTTTTGCCGGCATTTTACCCTCTTTCCATAAATCAATAATATCTCCACGAAGATTGTCTGCTGTAAGAACATCCAGTGCTGAGAAAGGCTCATCCATAAGTAAAAGCTCAGGTTCCACAGCAAGTGCTCTCGCAATTCCTACTCTCTGTCGCATCCCGCCGCTTAATTCTCTTGGATAGGCATCTTCAAATCCATCAAGCCCTACAAGGTCAATTGCTTTAATTGCTTTTTCATGTATTTCTTCTTCATTCAATCCAATGCCTACAAGTCCAACTTTAACATTTTCCAAAACAGTAAACCATGGGAAAAGAGCAAAACTCTGAAAAACCACTGCTATTTTAGCATTTGCTTTTTTGAGAGGTACTCCTTTATATAAAACCTGCCCTTCAGTTGGTTCAACAAGTCCTGCAATTATTCTTAAAAGGGTTGATTTACCTGCACCAGACTGCCCAAGAATTGAAACAAACTCATTAGAGTATATTTTCAGGTTAATATCTTCCAAAACAGTAATTTCTCTTCCCTTGCCAACCATAAACGATTTTTTAATATCTATGGTTTCAAGGATAATCTCTTTTTCCATAACTACTCCAGAACATATTTTGTCTTAGCCATAATAAAAAGTCTTTTCCATAGCAATCTATTTATTCCAACAACAGTTAGAGACATAAAACATGTTGAAAGCAATAAAAGTCCAAAATTTCCGGAAGCAGATGACTGACTTATTAAAGCACCAAGTCCTGCTGTATGCATTATTTCTCCTCCAAAAGAAACATACTCACTTACAATTGTAGCATTCCATGCTCCTCCGCTGGCAGTAATCAATCCAGTAACAAGATAGGGAAATATTCCAGGAAGTATTAGAGTTTTCCATCTTCTGATACCTTTTACACCATAAGCTCTGGAGATTTCAATTAAATCCTTAGGAATTGCACTTGCTCCAGCAATTATATTAAAAAGCAAATACCATTGTGTACCAAGAAGCATTAAAAATATGGCACCTATATCCAGTCCTCCTCCAAGTTTAATAAGAAAAAGAAGAATAACAGGAAACACCGCAGTAGCGGGAACACTTGCTGCTATCTGAACAATGCTTTGTAATATCTTGGCAGCTCTGGGATTTAGCCCAATATAAACTCCAACAGGAAGAGTCCAGACAAGTGCGATCAATAAAGCCACAAAGACTCTTAGTAGTGAATAAAAGGCAGCTTTTATTATTGTAATGATATCGTTGAAACTAATATTTGAAACCAGTCCAGCAGCTTTTAAAATAGCCCATATAATTACCAACAAAATAATTATTAGAGAAATAATTCCCATGATTTTACTCAGTCTATTTACAACAGGATTGCCTGACAATGAAAATTTTCTGTAACTGAGTTTTTCTACTTTGTTAATCGTATTGTTCAATAAATCTACTACTTTTTTAATGAAAATAGAACCTGAAAAAAGATTTAATACAAAAGATTCTCTTTCTTCTTCTGGTGGAATTGTTTCTATTCTGAATTTTTGTGACCACACAATAAGAGGTCTCCATATAAAAAGATCAAGAATAATTATTAAAAGAATCATAGTTCCCAGTCCGTAAATTACATATTCAATATTTCCCTCATTTGCAGCTGTTTGAATATAAGAACCAATCCCAGGAAGTCTAAAATCTTTATCTTCAAGAATAAACATCTCACATGCCATGAGAAAAAACCATCCTCCTGCTACGCTCATCATACTGTTCCAGATGAGTCCTATAGCACTGAAGGGAAGGTCAAGCCTTAAAAACTTAGAAAATTTATTGAATTTAAAAACTTTTACCACTTCTCTCATTTCTTTTGGAATTGTGCTTATGGAGTGGTAAAAGCTGAATGTCATATTCCATACCTGCCCTGTAAAAATCAGAAGAATACATGCAAGTTCAAGCCCTATTCTTTTTCCAGGGAAAAGAGCTATCATTGCTAAAACAACACCAGGCAAAAAGGAAAGTACAGGAATTGACTGAAGAATGTCAAGCAAAGGAATCATTATTTTCTCATGAATTTTGCTTCTTGAGGCAGTATATCCATACCATATGGAGAAAGTTAAAGACAATATATAGGCAAAAAAAATTCTTGCAAGAGACTGAATAGCATATTGTGGGATATTTGAAGGATTTAAATTTATTTCCACTGTTCTCTCATAAGGAGTACCCCATTCAGAAGCTATGTATATAATAAAAGAAAGAATCCCTAAAACAATAAAAAATATCGCTATATCAATTGCTCTTACTTTAAATGTTTCAGCAGGAATAGAGATGGGTATTTTCATTTTTACTCTCCCTTAGGAAAAATCTTAAAATTATAAAACAATTCAAATGACATTTGCCATAATTTCTTTAAAAGCAGGCAATGTTTTCATGTTATTTTTTCTATTACCACAATTTATCATTCCAAGCGAGGAGTTTAGAATCTGCTGAAAAATATTAAAAAAGTGTATGGAATATTGAAATAACAATTTTGAAATACAAGGAAGTTTTGATAAAATATGGCATGAGAAGTTTTTTAAAAATTTCTGTCATTATCTTTGCGTTTTTTATTCTCTTTGGATGCTCGGAACAAAAAACTGTAGTTATTCTTTCAAGTTATGATGCCAAAGATGTATGCGGGCAGCCCCAAGTTGAGGGAGTTACTGATGCATTAAAAAAGAATGTATCAGATTTAAAAATTGAACAGATTTATCTTGATTCAAGAAGAATCTCTAAACAGGAATTTGAAAAAAGATGTGATGGTTTCACAAAACATGTTAAATCTCAAAAACCTTCTTTGATTCTTACTACTGATGATGCAGCATTTCAATGTGTAGCAAAGTATTTCATGGGCGATAAAATTCCTGTTGTATTTTCAGGCATAAATCTTACTCCAGAGCATTACAATGCAAAATACCATTTTATAGAAGGAAGAAAGCCAATTAAGAATTTTACAGGTATTTATGAAAGAATTTTTGTATTAAGGCAAATGGAAATGCTTGAAGTTCTTGTTGGCAAGATTGATAAAATTGCTATTCTTTATTCAACCGACTCTATGGGTAATATACTTAAAGAACAAATTATCTATGAACTTAAAAATAAGGATTTTAAAGATAGAATAGTTTTATACCCTGTAGGTTCAGTTCAGGAACTTATAAAAGCTTCAGAGGAAATAAATAAAAGAAAGGATATCGTAGCTTATTTCCCTTTTGTGATGTCAATAAAAAATGAGAAAATATTAACTATATCAGATATTGCATCAATAATGACGGATAAAATTAAAAAAATTGACCTTGCAATTAACAGACAGTTTGTTCAACTTGGATTTTTTGGTGGTATATCTGTTGATTTTTATCAGATGGGATACAGAGCAGGTGAGATGGCTTCTTATATTTTAAAAACAGGTAGAATATCAGATTTGGAAGTAGAAGATGCAGAAAAATTTTTAAGAATTATAAACTTAAAAAGAGCAAGAGATATAAATCTCAAAATTTCTGAAGAAAATCTTTCTTTATTTGACGAAGTGATAGGATGAATACTCAAATTTTTGATGATTTATTCAATTTTTTAAGAGTATCATTTCTCTTATTCCATTCTATTGTTTTTTATTATCTTATTTTCTGGCGTAAAATTATAGAGCCAAATTTTAATAAAAGAGTTGTTGGATATTTTTTTATTATCATTTTTTTACATACTATTCTTAATTCAATAATTTTATTCAAAAACTTTACTGGCGGATATTATTTATATTTAATTGCTGCAAATATTGCAGTAATTGCTGCAATTCTTTTTTATGCCTACAAAACTATTATCAATCTCAAACTATATTATCTTTTATTGGCGATTATTTTTGTTATTCTTTTTATATTCAAACAGGATAAGACTTTAATATTTTTAGGACTTTTTCTGATAGGTATTTCTTATTTTCATATTTGGTATAAGGAGGAGTTTTCCCAATACAAACCATCAAGAGTTATACCTTCTTTAATAAAAAAAGGAACTCTTTTGCCTTTTATTTTTTTTGGCTTATATATTATTTGCCTTTCATGTTATATAGTTTCTCAGTCACTATTTCTTAATATTTTTGCTACCTTTTTAGTTTTTTTAAGTCTCTCATTCAGAACAAGGTCTTTGTATGAAGAAAGATTTAAAGCCTATGTCCTGTATATTTTCATGTTTGTTTTAATATTTTCTATTTTGATTTGCTTATCTGGAAAATATATTGAAGATATGAAAGATATGGATGCATACCATAAAAAACTAAACATGCAGAGAATCTCTCTTGAAGTTAAAAATAAAATAGCCTTTTACAGCGATTTAGTTAAGTTTGAAGCATCTTCAGAAGAACTAAAAAAAAGAATAAAAAAGGGGCAAGAAGAGTTAAATAAATACCTTTCCTATTTAAATCAAATTTTTGATACAGATTTGGTTTGGTTTATAGATAAAAATGGAAATATAATAGCCTGCTCTACTGAGTATAGAAAAGAGATGATTAATCAAAATGTGAGTTTCAGGAAGTATTTTAAAGATTCAATTCAAGGAAAACTTTCAATTTTTATTGCAAGAGGAATTTATACAAAAAGGGATGATATAAGAATTTCTTACCCTGTTTATGATAGGGGTAATATAATCGGAGTGCTTGTTTTGCAGTTTGATATAAGCAAAAATTTTAAGAAAGAGATTGATATTGAAAATGCCTTTATGATGCATTCTTCTGGAGGTATTCTTATAGGTAAACAGGAACTCAAAAATAGGATGCTTTTTAGTGTTTCACCTGAAGAGCTTAAAAAGGTTTACGAAGAAAAAATATTCGGAAATGATAGACTCCTGCCTGCAGGTTTTAAAAAGATTGATAATGACATATTTGAAGATTTTAAGGGACGTAGATGGCAGATTGTTAAGTATGAGATTACTAATGATTGGTGGCTTGCAAGTTTTCTAAATCTTTCTTTGTATGAAAAATTTAAGGGTATTTCCTATATTGTTTTAATCATCTTTGCTTTTATTTCTCATTCTTTTGCCATAAGAAGCCTTGATAGATTAAGAACTATTTTTCTTAATCTCGCTGAGGAAGTGGAAGAAAAAAGAACAGCTTTTGATTCAGTTGATACAGGATTTATTTATACTGATTCTTCAGGAAATATCAAGTATATGAACAAAGAAGCAAGAAGGCTTCTTGATGTTTCAGACGACTATTTTGGAAAACAGTTAAATGAGTTATTAACCTTTAAAGAACACAATGGCTCTGAATATAAGATTTTACAGATAAAAGAAAAAGAGGTTCCTGTGATTTATACAGAAAATCCGATATTGGTAAAGGGTATAAAATTTGGTGATGTAATAACCATTAAGGACGCTACAGAAATAATTCAAAGGCAGGAGCTTTCAAAAAGATTGGAAAGAATGGATATACTCACAAAGATATCAGCAGGAATTGTTCATGATTTTAGTAATTATTTAATGGTTCTTACTGGGAATCTTTCCTTGCTTAAGGAGCTTGAAAAATCAGAGGATAAAAAAGAAAATATAGAGATAATGCTTGAAGTTACAAAAATAATGAATACAATTATTGAACAAATGAAGGATTTAAGTCCTGATTTTATATTAAAGAAAGAAAAATTAAATGTTGAGGATATTGTTAAAAGTTCTACTGAATTTGTTTTAAATGGAACGGCAATAGAGTTTACTATTGAATCAGAACCTTCAATATTGCCTGTTTATGCCGATGCTGCGCAGCTTTATAGAGTATTTCAAAACATTATAATGAATTCAAGACAGGCTATGGAGGATAAAGGAAATATAAAAATAAAGATACAAAATTATATCAATGATGGCGAACTTAAAGATTTAAAGAAAGGAAACTATGTTTGCCTGACAATTACAGATTCAGGTCCGGGTATTCCTAAGGAATATATAGATAAAATTTTTGACCCATTTTTTACAATGAAAAAAGAAGGAAAAGGTCTTGGATTGAGCATTGTAAAAAACGTTATAGAAAAATCTGGGGGTAAAATAGAGGTTGAAAGTATATCAGAGATTGGAACAACTTTCAGAATATATATTCCAGCATCAGATAAGATTTAATTTCTTCAGAACTTCTTTAAGTTCTTCAAGTGTATAGGGTTTGTTAAGGACACCCTTAAAGCCTAATTTTTCATACTCAACAATTGATGAATCATTAAAGTATCCGCTTGATATTAAAGCATTTACATTAGGGTCATATTTCTTTAGTTCCTGTATGACTTCTTTACCTGACATCCCTGGCATAACAAGGTCAACTAATATAACATCAAAAAAATTGTTTGAATTAAGTTGAGAGACGAATTTTTCTAATGCTATTTCTCCATTCTCAGCAGTAATTACTTCAAAATTTAGAAATTCAAGCAGTGCCTTTAAAGTTTCTCTAACTAATTCATTATCTTCTATAACAAGCGCTCTTTTAGACATGAAAAATTATAACATAATTTGCGATTTTGTTGTTTTTTCTGGTATTTTTATTGAAATAAACGATACTTGGAGGTAAAAATGAAGACAACAAAATCCAAGAAACTTTATAAACAAGCTTTAAAGCTCATGCCAGGAGGAGTCAATAGTCCTGTAAGAGCTTTTAAGGCAGTAGGTGGAAATCCTTTATTTATAGCAAAAGCAAAGGGTTCAAAAATTTATGATGTTGATGGGAATGAATACATAGACTATGTTCTTTCATGGGGACCTCTGATTCTTGGACACGCTTATCCATCTGTTGTTAAAGCATTAAAGAAAGCCATAGAAAAAGGAACAAGCTATGGCGCACCAACTGAACTTGAGATAAAGCTTGCTACTCTTGTAAAAAAAGCATTTCCTTCTATAGAAAAGCTTCGTTTTGTTAATTCAGGCACAGAGGCAACAATGTCAGCAATAAGAGTAGCGAGAGGATTTACAAAAAGGAACAAAGTTATAAAGTTTGAAGGATGCTATCATGGTCATGTTGATGGACTTCTGGTTTCAGCAGGCTCAGGAGGTGCTACATTTAGTATTCCTGACAGTCTCGGCGTGCCTCAATCATATACTTCAGAAACAATTGTCCTACCCTTTAATGATATAAACACATTCAAAAATACATTAAAAGAACATTGGAAAGATATTGCCTGTGTGATAGTTGAACCAGTTGTGGGAAATATGGGATGTATTCTTCCTAAGGATGAGTTTTTGAAAGTTTTAAGGGATGAGACTCAAAAATATGGGATTGTTCTTATTTTTGATGAAGTAATGACAGGATTTAGAGTTTCTTTTGGTGGAGCACAACAATACTATGGAGTTAAGCCTGATCTTACATGTCTTGGTAAAGTTATTGGAGGAGGACTTCCTGTAGGTGCATATGGAGGCAGAAAGGAAATAATGGCACTTGTTGCACCAGATGGCGGAGTTTATCAGGCAGGTACACTTTCAGGGAATCCTATTGCAATGACTGCTGGAATTGAGACTTTAAAGGTGCTTTCAAAAGCTTCTGTATATAAAAGACTTGAAAAAACAATGCAATATCTTGAAGAGGGACTGAAAGATTCAGCCAAGCAAGCAGGAATAAATGTGAAATTTTATAGAGCAGGAACAATGTTCTGCACATATTTTACAGAAAATGAAGTTATAGATGCAAAAACAGCGAAGACTTCAGATACAGAAAAATTTAAACAGTTTTTCTTAGGGATGCTACAAAAAGGAGTTTATATTGCTCCATCTCAGTTTGAGGCAGGATTTATAAGTCTTGCACATAGTGAAAAGGATATAGAAAAAACTGTGCAGGCAGCTTACAAAATATTTAAAAAGCTATGAATTTTTTAGACTATATTGATGAAGAAAGAGCAGAAGCTTATAGGCTTTTTGCCTATCTTTTTATGAATATTCCCCATATTGAGCATATTGAGCAATTTGAAGAGTTTGCTCAAGTAGAAATTAAAGATACATATGAAGAAATATGCGAGGATTTTATACATTTATTTATCAATGATAATCTACCAAACTATGAAGCCTATTACAAAGCTGAACTTTATAAAGATATTCCAATAAATCGTAGTCTTGATGATGTCCAACATTTTTACTGGACAGCAGGAGTTGCAATAGATGAAGAAATAGACCTCCCCCCAGATCACATTTCAATGGAGTTGCTTTTTATGAGTTATTTAATTGAACAAAATTTAAAAGATTTACAAATAGAGTTTGCAAGAAGACTCTGTGAGTGGATACCTCTTTTCTGTGATGCTTTATATGAAAAGGCGAATACAGATTTTTACAAAGAAGTTGCATATTCTCTCAAAGAGTTTGTATTATCAGAATGTGAGGATGTCAGTGAGTGAAGAAAGTCCTAAAAAATCTATTTTTAAAGTAATTCTTGAGGCTTCGGCTTTAGGAATTAATTTTGTTCTCTGTGTAATTATAGGAGCAATCCTTGGATATCTAATAGATAAATTTGTCTTTCATAAAACTTTTCCATTGTTTTCTCTTATTTTTTTAGCTGCTGGATTTGTAGCAGGTGTAAAAGAAATTTTTAGATTTATAAGGAAGGTGAACAGGGCAGATGGACAGGGAAGTAATAAAGAGGGTCAATAAGCAAACTTTCATTTTAGTGCCAGTTCTTGCCATAGCAGCTTATCTTCTATGGCAGAATGAGATAGTTGCTTTTAACGTCATTCTTGGAGGGTTTATTAGTTGGCTTAGCTTGAGAGAACTTGCATGGGCTGTAAAGAAATTTTTTGGAAAACCTATGTTTCAGCTTACTGTAATTGGGTTAAGCTACCTCAAACTGGGGGCTATTTTTTTATTTCTCTGGTTTATTGCAATTAAGGGCTGGTTCAACATTAAAGGATTATTGATAGGTTTTATAGCTATTTTGATTATTTCTACAAAAGAAGCTTACTTGTATATTCGGAGGCAAAGATCTTGAGCTGGAAGCTTTATCTTCTTCTTGCGCTTGCGCTCCTTGTAATGATGGCATTCAAGCTTACAAAGGTTTTAGCCATGATTGTTATTTTATCAGTGGTTATAGTCTTTGTTGTTGCCTATTTTTCAAAGAAAGGAGGCAAACGTGATAAGACTTGATTTTTCAAATATTCTAACAGAAGAAATAGGTCATAATGGTCTTTCTCTTATTGAAATAGAGAATGAAGCAAAAAAATCTATATCGCTTTTGTCTAAAAAACCATATAAAGAGCTTGATTTTATAAATTTACCATTTCAAGATACTTCCCAAATTAAAGAGCTTGCAAAAAAAGCAAGAGATTATGAATATTTTATTGTTCTTGGAATTGGTGGAAGTGCTCTTGGTCCAAGAGTCTTGCTTGAAGCATTAAGTCCTTTTAACAATCTTAGAAAAAAAAATAGAGTTTTTATTTATGATAATGTTGATCCTGCTACATTCAAATACATTATAGAGATTATTGATTTAAAGAAAACTCTCATAAATGTAATCTCAAAGTCTGGAAGCACTGCGGAAACATTGGCTTCATTTTTACTTTTCTGGAGAATGATAAGGGACAGGAAACTTGATGTAAGACAACATTTTATTTTTACCACAGACTCTGAAAAAGGGAATTTAAAAATGATTGCAGATGAGTATGAAATTCCTTCTTTGGAAATTCCAAAAAATGTTGTGGGCAGATACTCGGTTTTAACACCTGTTGGACTTCTTCTATCAGAGGTCATAGGAATAAAAAGTGAAGAATTATTAGAAGGAGCAAAGGAGATATCAGAAAGAGCTTATAGAGAAAATTTGAATGAAAATCCAATGGCATATCTTGCATCCTGTCTTTATCTTATGGATAAATTAAAAAACAGAAAAGTTTTAGTTTTTCTTCCTTACTCTGATAGACTTAAGACAATGTCTGAATGGTTCTGCCAGCTTTGGGCAGAAAGCCTTGGTAAAGAAGGAAAAGGAACTACTCCGTACCCATCTTTGGGAACAACTGACCAGCATTCTCAGCTTCAGTTGTGGATGGAAGGACCTGAAGATAAAGTTATTTTATTTGTTTCTATTGATAATCATGGATTTCAGGAAGAGATTCCTCAGGAATTTCATGATATTGAAGGATTAAGATATCTTGGCGGACATACTCTTGAAGAGTTGATTAATACAGAACAACTTGCTACAGAAATGGCTTTAAGGATGAACAAAAAACCTAACATGAAAATCATAATACCCAAAATTGATTCCTTTATAATTGGTCAACTTTTCCAATTTCTTCAGATAACAACTGCCATGGCTGGTTTACTTTATGGTGTAAATCCTTTCAATCAGCCAGGGGTGGAACTTGGCAAAAGACTTACCTATGGTGCAATGGGAAAGAGAGGATTTGAAACAGAAGGAGAGGAGGTTAAAAACTACCTTAAAAGACAGAGATATATGATTTAGTTTCTTGGATGCTGTTTTCTCCAATCTGAAGGCTTCTCAGTTAGTCCGTCTTTGCCCCAAATGCCTTTTTTCTCTTGTCTGGCAAGTCGCTGAGCCTCTACAAATAACTCTACATATTTTACATTCGGTGGAATAGTATACACCATAGCATATCCATTTCTTATCATCATATAGTTAATCATATTTCCATTTTTATCCCACAAATATGCCAGAATCCTTCCATATTTATCTCTGTGTTGGACATCAAGCTCAATTTTTACCCGCATGTCACTTTCTTTGACAAGTTTTTTTAAATAGTTTTTAGCTTTTCTGCCCCACGGCTCTTGAGCAAGTTCTGGCGCATCTATTCCAATTAACCTGACTTTTTCAGTTCTAACAAATATTCCTAAGACAGAGTTTGTAACAATAGTTAAAGTATCACCATCATTGACTTCTGTAACTATACAATAATCACTTTCCTTTTTTGCACAAGCAGAGGTAAAAATAAAGAACAGTAAAAATACCAAAAGCCCTGCAACTATAATATTTTTAGTATAATAATATTGCATAGTTTAATTTTAACATGAAAAACATTGTTCTTATAGGATTTATGGGTACAGGGAAAACCTCTGTTGGTAAACTCGTAGCAAAAAAGCTCGGCTTTGACTTTGTTGATGTTGATGAAGTTATTGAAAAAGCTACAGGAATGGAAATCTCTGAAATTTTTTCAAAATTTGGAGAGTCCCGTTTCAGAGACATAGAAGAAGAAATGATAAAACTGATAACCCCAAAAAAAAGGCAAGTTATTGCTACAGGAGGAGGTGTTGTTTTAAGAGATGAAAATATGAAGAGGCTTAAAAAAGATGGAGTAATTTTTTGCCTTAGAGCTTCGGAAAATGTTATTTTTGAAAGATTGAAACAGACAACAAATAGACCCCTTCTTCAGGTTGAAAATCCAGAAGAAAGAATAAAAGAACTTCTTCAGAAGAGAATGCCTCTTTATGAAAAAGCTGACTTTTGTATTGATACTGAAGGACTAACTCCTGAGGAAGTGGCTGAGAAAATAATTAAAGAATATGAGAGGTTAAGTAATGGAAAAACTTAGAGTTGAACTTGGGGAGCGTAGTTATGAAATTCTCATTGACAGAGGAAATCTCTCTCTTATTGGGGAAAGATTGCTCAGATTTTCAATAAGCAAGAAAATCGGTATCATAAGCAATCCTAAGGTTTCAGAGCTTTATGGGCAAAAAGTTATTTCTTCTTTACAAAAAGAAGGATTTGAACCTTTTGTAATTTTAATCCCTGATGGAGAGCATTACAAAGACTATTTCTGGGCGTATCATATTCTTACGCAACTTCTTGAATTTGGATTTGACAGGGGTTCTTTTCTTATTGCTCTTGGCGGAGGCGTAATTGGAGACATTACAGGCTTTGTTGCATCAATTTATATGCGCGGTATTTCATATATTCAGATTCCAACAACACTACTTGCTCAGGTTGACAGCTCTGTAGGCGGTAAAACAGCTGTTAATCATCCTCTCGGTAAAAACATGATTGGAACATTTTGGCAGCCATCCTTAGTATGGATTGATGTTGATACGTTGGAGAGTCTTCCTGAGAGAGAGTTTATTTCAGGACTCGCAGAAGTTATAAAATACGGAGTTATATGGGATAAAGAATTTTTTGAATTTCTTGAAATAAACAGGACAAAAATTTTAAAGAAAGATAAAGACATACTTATTTCAATAATTAAAAGAGCTTGTGAAATAAAGGCAGAGGTGGTCTCAAAAGATGAAAGGGAAAGCGCATTAAGAGCTATTCTGAATTATGGACATACAATTGGTCATGCAATTGAAACTTTGACAGGTTACAGTTCATATCTTCATGGAGAAGCAATATCAATTGGAATGGTTCATGAGGCGAAGTTATCCAGTATGCTTGGTTTTCTTGATAAGGAAGATTTTGAAAAAATTAGAAATATTTTGAAAGAGTTTGGACTTCCTGTAAATTTACCCATTAATATGGATTCATCAGCGATGTTGAAAACTATTTTGCTTGACAAAAAGAACATTGAAGGAAAAATCAGAATGGTTATCCCAGACAGTATTGGAAAAATGAAAATAAACTTTGAAATTTCAGGAGAAGATTTAAAAAAGGTTCTTAATGAGTAAGAAAATTCTAATTGTAGAAGATGAAAAGGAAATTGCAGAGTTAATAGCTTATAGCCTGAAAAAAGAAAAATATGATATCTCAATAGCATTAGACGGAGAAACAGCATTAAAAAAATTGAGAGAAACTGTTTATGACCTTGTTATTCTTGACCTGATGTTACCAGGAATTCAAGGGCTTGAGATATGTAAAATCATACGGAACAATTCAAATATGCAGAAGACAGGAATAATAATCGTGACTGCAAAGAGTGAAGAATTTGACAAAATCACAGGTCTTGAGACAGGAGCTGATGATTATATTACCAAGCCTTTCAGCCCAAGAGAGTTAATAGCAAGAGTTAAAGCTGTTATGAGAAGAACATTGCCGGCTGTTTCTAATAATCAGATTATCAAAATAAAAGATTTAATTATAGATAAGGAAAAATATTTAGTAACAGTAAAAGGACAACCCAAGAGACTTTCAGCAACTGAGTTTAAGCTTCTTTTGTATCTTGCAGAACGACCTAACAAAATTTTTAGCAGAGACCATCTTCTTGATGCTGTTTGGGGGCAGGATATTTATGTAGATCCAAGAACCGTGGATGTTCATATAAGAAGACTTCGTTTAAAAATTGAAGATTATCCAGATAATCCAGAGTATATAAAAACACTTCGCGGAATTGGATATTACATAGAGGGTTAATCTCAATGGAAATATCTATATTTATAATTCTTGTTTTAATTCTTGTAATTTTCATACTTATAGGCAAGATAAAAACTCTTTCCTTAAAAATACAGGATTTAAAAGCCCAGAAGCATTCTTATGATTTTTCAATAGTAAAGTCTCCTCAAAGTTTTGAAACAATTCTGAAATCAATAACAGAGGGGCTTCTTATTATTGATCCCAAAGGATATATAATGCTTGCCAATCAAAGCTTTAAAGATATTTTAAAAATAGATGAACCTCCCGAAGGAAGACTGGTAATTGAGGTTATAAGGAACATAGATTTAATCAATCTTATAAGTTCATCTATAAGTAAAAAAGAGGATTTAGCAGAGGAGATTACACTCAAGAAAGCAGGAAAGGATATTTATCTTCTTGCTAAAGCAATGCCTGTAGTTGACTCAGAAGGAACAATTTCTTTTTTGATAATTCTTCTTCATGATATAACCCGTCTTAAACAACTTGAAAATGTAAGAAGAGATTTTGTTGCGAATGTTTCGCACGAACTTAAAACTCCTGTTACTGCTATAAAAGGTTATGCAGAAACTCTTCTTGATGGAGCTATTAATGACAAAGAAAATTCTAAAAAATTTATAGAAATTATTAAGAATCAAGCAGATAGGCTAAATGCGCTTGTAGAAGACCTTTTAACTCTTTCTCGGATAGAATTTGGCGATATAAAAATTGAAAAAGAAAATATTGTTCTGGATGAGCTTATAAGCTCTGTATTTCAAATACTAAAAGATAAAGCTCAAAAAAAAGGAGTTTTACTTCAAAAAGAGATTCCTCCAGAAACAGCTATCTATGCAGATCAATACAGAATGTCGCAGATAATGATAAATCTTGTAGATAACGCAATAAAGTTTACTGAGAAAGGTTTTGTAAAAGTCAGATTTTTCAAGGAAAACTCAAAAGGAGTTATTTCAGTTGAGGATACAGGAATTGGTATTCCAAAAGAGCATATTCATAGAATAGGAGAAAGATTTTACAGAGTTGATAAAGCTCGTTCAAGACAGCTTGGTGGAACAGGGCTTGGATTGGCTATAGTTAAACACCTTGTTTTAGCTCATGGCTGGCAACTTCAAATTGAGAGTGAAGTTGAGAAGGGAACAAAGGTAAAAATTGTCATTCCTGAAAAAGAGTTTGATTTGACAAATAAATAATTTTTTGTTTAAAATTATTCTAATGAAAATTAAATGGACACCTCAAAGACTTGCAATTTTGAAATATCTTGATGGAAATAAAGAACATCCATCAGCAGAAGATATTTATGCTGCTCTTTCTAAAGACTTTCCTACTATGTCTGTTGCAACAGTTTATAATGTTCTTGAATTTCTTAAGAAAACAGGAAAAATTAAAGAAATACATATTGATCCTGAAAAAAGAAGATTTGATCCAGACATTACTACCCATCATCATGCTATATGTGTAAAGTGTAAGAAAGTTTTTGATATTTTTTCTGATATTAAACTTCCAGAATTAAGCACCTATATACCAGATTTTCAAATTCTTGATGCTCGTTTAAAAATTTATGTTTTATGCCCTCAGTGCAAAAATAAGGAAGATTTAAGGCTTGGTTTTAAAGAATACAAATGCACAAATTGTGGCGCAATAAGAACAGCTAAACATAAACCCCAAAAATGTCCTTCCTGTGGAAGCAGAGGCTCCTTAGAAGAATTTAAACATTAAAAAATAGTAAACGTTTAAATAAACTAAAGCAGGAGGTGCCTCATGATAAGCAATGAGCTTATGAGTAAACTACAGAAAGCTGTAGCAAGAGAACTTCAGGTAAGCATTCAGTATATGTGGCAGCACGTTTTAGCAAAAGGAATTAAAGCAGAGCCAGTTGGTGCTTTATTGAAACAGTTTGCAATCAATGAGATGTTACATGCTGAAAAAATTGCTGAAAGAATATCCTTTTATGGAGGAATTCCCACTACACAGCCAGATCCAATCACTATTGGAAAAAATCTAACAGAAATGCTTAATCTTGATAAAAAAGCTGAGGAAGAAGCTGTTGCTCTTTATAAAGAAATTATAAAGCTTGCTGAGAAAGAGGAAGACTATGTAACAAGAAAGCTTTTTGAGCAGATTCTTGAAGAAGAGGAACTCCATCTTGATAAATTTAGTTCCCTTCTTGAGGAGTAACAATGAAGCCTGTAGAGTTAAAGAATGGAATTTACTGGGTAGGTGCTGTTGACTGGGCAATAAGGGATTTTCATGGTTATGAAACTCCTCGTGGTACAAGCTATAACAACTATCTTATATTTGATGAAGAGCCAACTCTGCTTGATGCGGTCCATCTTGACTTTGTTCATATATCCATAGAAAACATTACAAGGATACTTGAGCCTCAAAAAATAAAAAATATTATCATAAACCACATTGAAAATGACCATGCCACAGGACTTGAAAAAATTCTTGAATATACTCCACAAGCCAATATTTATATAACAGAGAAAGGCAAAAAAGGACTGAGCAAGTTTATTGATCTTTCTAAATATAAAGTCAATACAGTCAAAACAGGAGACCATATAAAAATCGGTAAAAGAACCCTTCATTTTATTGAAACTCCGATGATGCACTGGCCAGATTCAATGTTTACCTATATCAAAGAAGAAAAAATTCTCATCAGTCAGGATGCTTTTGGACAGCACATTGCCTCTGTTGAGAGATTTGATGATGAATTTATAAATAATCGCTCAATGGATGAGCTTGAGGATTCGGTTATTGACTACTATGCCAATATCTTAATGCTCTATGGAAATGTTATTAAAGCAAAGATTGAAGAGATTAAAAAGTCCGGAGTTGAAATTGAAATGATTGCTCCTGACCATGGAGTTATTTGGCGCTCCCATATAGATAAAGTTATAAGTTTATATTCCGATATGGTGGAAGCAAAAGCAAAACTTGGCGCAGTAATTGTCTATGACACCATGTGGCACAGTACTGAACAGATGGTTTTCCCTATTGCAAAGGGACTTGAGGCTGAAGGTATCCCTGTTAAAATTATTAAACTTCGTAGTACTCCAAAAAGCGTAGCTATAAAAGAAATCTGGAAATACAGAGGAGTGATTGTAGGTTCACCTACCTTGAATAATAATATTTTTCCATCAGTAGCTGATTTTCTTACCTATCTTAAGGGGCTTAGACCAAAAAACAGACTCTTTTCTGCTTTTGGAAGCTATGGATGGTCAGGTGAGGCAGTAAAAGATATATTTGAATATGCAAAGGCAATGAAACTTGAGTTGTTTGAACCAGGCATAAGGGTTTTATACAAACCTTCAGAGGAGGAGCTAAATAAATGCTATGAATTTGGCATAGCCTTTGGCAAGGCTTTAAAGGAGTATCATGCAAAATTTTAAAAGGAGGTGCAATAATGGAAAAAACACTTAAAAATTTAATGGAAGCTTTTGCGGGAGAGTCTCAGGCAAACAGAAAATATCTTGCCTTTGCAAAGAAAGCTGAGGAAGAAGGTTATATAGGAATAGCAAAATTATTCAAAGCTGCTGCTGATGCAGAAACAGTTCACGCAATGAATCACTTTAAAGCAGCTGGTGGAATAAAGAGCACGAAGGAAAATCTTCAAGAAGCTATAAAAGGCGAGACATATGAATTTGAAAGCATGTATCCACCAATGCTTAAAGAAGCTGAAGCAGAAGGTCAGACACAGGCAAAAAGAAGCTTTTACTATGCCAATGAAGTGGAAAAGATACACGCCGAACTTTTTAAAAAAGCTCTTGAAAACATTGATAAAAAACTGGATACTGACTACTATGTCTGTCAGGTATGTGGGCATACAGTTGAAGGAGAACCTCCAGATAAGTGTCCTGTTTGCGGTTCTCCAAAGAAAATGTATAAAAAAATTGAATAAAAACCTTTACTCCCTCCTATTTGGAGGGAGCTTTTCCTAAAAAATGAAAATTCTTGCCATACTCGGCTCACCAAGAAAGGGAAATTCGGAAATTTTGCTTGAGGAAGCAATAAAACTCTGTAATGGAAAAAAACATGAACTGACCATTATAAAACCTTGCGAATTAAACATCTCTGGATGCACTGCCTGTGATGGATGCAGGGACACTGGACAATGTATACTCCGTGATGATATGGATAAAGTTTATCCTCTTTTGAGAGAAGCTCAAAGAATTATTATTGCTTCTCCCATATTTTTTTTTGGAGTCCCTGCCCAGCTTAAACTCCTTATTGATAGGTGTCAGAGCCTTTGGTATGAAAAATATATTTTAAAAAAAATCTTTCCGCAGCCTATTAAAAAAAAGGCACTTTTAATGCTTGTGGGAGGCATGAAAAAAGGAGAAATTGGTATAACCTGTGCTGAGGCAACTTTAAAGGCTTTTTTACGGACAATAGATGTTAGAGAGCATAAGACTCTGTCATATTTGGGTTATGATGAACCTGGAGCAATATTAAAGGATTTAGTAGCTTTAGAAAAAGTTAAATATGCTACAAAAGAACTTTTAAAAAATGATTGAATATGTCCAATTTTTCCCGACATTGAGATGTAATAAAAGTTGTGCATTCTGTTTTAGCCAGGGACTTTTCTATCATGATTTTCCTGAAGAAAGAATTGGAAGATTTATAGCTATTTTAAGGGAAAATAAAATAAATAGCCTTGATATTTTAGGTGGTGAACCCTTTCTATATAAATCTCTGAATAAGTTAGTAAAAAAGGCTATAGAAAAAGATATAGAGGTTACAATAAGCACAAACGGAACATTTATAAATGAGCTAAAAAATTTTCTCAAAACTTTTGACAAAGGAAGTGTCAAAGTAGGTGTATCAATCAATGAATCACCAGCGGAGGATTTACTGCAAATCATAAAAGATTGTAAACTTTGGATAAAGAGCGTAATAAGCAAAGAAAGTTTGCCTGATGTGAACCTTTTAGAATTTGCAAAAACATCTGGAATTAAATATTATTTTATCTACATGGATGCTCTGAAAAAAAGGGACTTAAAGAATTCCATGCCATTCTATGAATTCATGAATAAGATAAAGGAATATGAGATTTTTTTCCCTCAAATTAAACCTGTATTTTGTAAAGCTTTCATTGTAGGCAACTCAAATTACCGATGTCCGGCAGGCACAGAGAAAATTACCATAATGCCTGATGGTTCTGTTTATCCCTGTTATCTTCTTGCAAGATTTGAAGAATATAAAATTGGAAACATCTTCAAAGATTCTCTTTCAGAGATTTTGTCATCACCCAAACTTGAAATTTTCAAAACTTACGATGGTAATATATGCCATAATAAAATATGTAATTATTATGAAGAATGCAGGGGTGGATGCATTGCCCATAGCATTATTCACTATGGCACGCATAGAAAACCTGACCCAAGGTGTAATTAAAAAAAGGAGGAAAAAAGATGATACAAACCTTAAAAACCGATGGAGGAGTAAAAATGGGAGAGATGTTAAAAGTTAAAAACCTCCATGTATCTGTAGAAGGAAGAAAGGTTCTTGAGGATATTAATTTCTCTATGGATTATGGAGAGATAGCTGTGCTTTTTGGACCAAATGGAGCTGGAAAAACAACTTTTATAATGACTTTGATGGGTTTCCCAAAATATAAAATAGAAAAGGGTAAGATAATCTTTAAAGGTGTTGATGTAACACATATGGATGTATCTGAAAGAGCAAAACTCGGAATGGGCATATCCTTTCAAAGACCACCTGTGGTAAGAGGAGTGAGTCTGAAGAAACTTCTTAATATAGTTGGTAATGGTATAAAAGAAGAAGAAATTCTTCAGTATGCAGAAAAACTTAACCTTATCAGTCACTTAGACAGAGATGTAAATGACGGTTTTTCAGGTGGTGAGGTAAAAAGAGCAGAGTTGCTTCAACTTCTTATGCAAAAGCCTGAACTGGTTTTTATTGATGAACCTGAATCAGGCGTTGACCTTGAAAATATAGTATTAATCGGAGAGATAACAAATCAACTTCTTGGCAGAGGTCAGAGAATAAAGGACCCAAAGAAAAGTGCTATTATAATCACTCATACAGGCTATATACTTGATTATATAAATGCAGACAAAGGCTATATACTCTTAAATGGTAAACTTCAGTGTAGAGGTAATCCAAGAGATATTCTCTCAGAGATAAAGAAAAATGGTTACAGGAGGTGTTTCACATGCCAGTAAGCAAAAAATATATAAAACAAATTCAGGATAGAGCAAAAAAAGCATTAAATAAAACAGCTCTATATGGTGAAGATATTGATTTAAATCAGTTTCAAAAACATATTGAAAGAGGTAAAATTGAAAGCCTTGAACTTTTACCAGAACTTGCCAAAGAAGCAGCTTTAATGGCTGGAGTTGATGTAGAGGAAAAGGAACGCTCTGGAAGTTACGTGCAGATGGATCACTCAGTGGTTTATAAGAGATTAAGTAAGCTTTATGAAGGGAAAGTGGAACTTATGAGCACCAATGAAGCGGTAGAGGTCTATGATTGGCTTGAGGATTACTTCTGGAGGATTGTTCAGCCTGACACTGACAAATACACTGCTCAGGTAGCTCTAAATCCTACACATGGTTATTTTATAAGAATACTACCAGGGCAGAAGCTTGATTATCCTCTTCAGACTTGTTTAATGATTGCTGAAGGATATATAAGTCAGAATGTTCATAATATTGTAATAGTTGAAGAAGGAGCAGAGTTACACATAATCACAGGGTGTACGCTTTCAAAGGCAGATGCAGTAGGAATACATCTGGGCATATCAGAGTTTTATGTTAAAAAAGGTGGAAAGCTTTTCTTTACTATGATTCACAACTGGGCAGAAAACTTTTATGTCCGTCCAAGAACCTCAGTTATGGTTGAAGAAGATGGTGTATATGTAAATAACTATGCACTTCTTAAACCTGTTAAATCTATTCAATCTTTCCCCACTGTTTACCTTAAAGGTGATAGAGCCTCTGCAAGATTTAATACTGTTATTTATGGACTCAAAGATTCATACATAGACCTTGGTTCAAAAATAATTTTTGAGGGAAAGGACACAAAAGGTGAATCCTTAGCAAGAACCATAGCAGACCATAAAAGTGTAATTTATTCAAGGGGTGACTTAATAGCAAAAACACAGAATTACTGTATGGGAAGACTTGACTGTAGAGGAATTATATTTTCTAATGATGCTTCAATTTATGCAATTCCTCAACTTATTTCTCACGGAGCTGATAGAGCAGACCTTTCTCATGAAGCCTCTATTGGACCAATATCAGAAGAACAGGTTGAGTATCTTATGTCAAGGGGCATGACAAAGGATGAGGCAACAAGCCTTATTACAAGTGGATTTTTAAACCTTGACATACCTTTCTTGCCAGAAATCATAGATAAACATATTAAAGAGGTGGTGCAGATAACCTCAAAGGAGTCTCTGTAACTTTTTATGGAGGAAAAGAGTAGCCGAACGTCTTTTCCTCCATAAATCTTTACATATTCAATTATTGTCCGATATTAATCGTAATATATGATACTCTTCCCTGTCTATAAAACCAGACAATAGCCTCTGTTTTAGCTTTTTTGGCTACTCTTGCAAAATCTTTAGTATTATTAATTTTTTCATTGTTGATTTCTATAATTACATCGCCTCTTGTTAATAGTCCCTCAACAGGTGAACCTGGGTCAATGGATGTTATAACAACTCCATTAATTTTTTTAGGAATCTTTAACTGACTTCTTAGATTATTTGTTAAATTCTCAACATAAATACCTGACAGAACTGATTCTGACGCAGAAACCTTTTGTTCTGCTGGAAGTTCACCGATAGTAACAGGTATTGTATAATATTTGCCTGCTCTTATTATCTCAATATTTACTGTTTTTCCTGGAGGAGTGCTTACCACAAGATTTCTAAGATGAGCAGCGTCCTCAACTTCTTTTCCATCAAAGTTTATGATAATATCCTTCATCATAATTTTCGCTTTTTCTGCGGGGCTACCTTCCTGAACATCAGTTACAACCGCACCCTTTATTTCTTTAAGTTTTAATGCTTTTGCCATTTCAGTATCCAGGTCCTGAACTGTTACTCCAAGCCATCCGCGAATTACTTTCTTGTTTTTTATCAGGCTATCCATGACCACTTTTGCCATGTTACTTGGTATGGCAAATCCAATTCCTTGATATCCTCCAGTGGTGCTGAATATTGCAGTATTTATACCAACAAGCTCGCCCCTAACATTAACTAAGGGTCCACCAGAGTTTCCAGGATTAATTGCTGCATCTGTTTGAATAAAGTCTTCATAGTCGGATATTCCTACATTTGCTCTGCCTGTAGCACTTACAATTCCGCTTGTTACTGTAAGACTAAGTCCATAGGGATTTCCAATTGCTATTACTGTTTCACCAACTTTTAGCTTATCAGAGTCTCCCCATTTAATGGGACGTAATCCATTTGCTTTTATTTTTATTACTGCTATATCAGTTTTAGCATCATAACCAATTACTGTTCCATCAAAAACTTTTTTGTCATAAAGTTTTACTTTGATTTCATCCGCACCTTTTATCACATGATAGTTTGTGAGAATATAACCTGAAGAATCAACAATTACTCCTGAGCCAAGTGATGTTTGAGTATACTCTCTTTGTCTGTCAAATAGTTCGCCGAATTCATCATCAAAAAATCTTCTGAAAAAAGGGTCATTGAAAGGAAAAGGAATTCCGGGTCTTTTAATTTTTTTTGTAGTGTAAATATTCACTACAGATGGTCTCACAGCCTGAATAACTTCTGCCATAGCATTACCGATTTTTGATAAAATTTCCTGGGAGTCTTTAGAAATTTGATAATCCTCTGAAAATCCTTTGTTCTGAATATCAAACTTTGAGGCAATTACCAGTCCAATAGTAATACCTATAAGGAGAAAGAGAATAGCTGATAAAAAAACTTTTTTATTCTTTTTCATTTGCTTCTCCCTCCTGTTTGTTTGAATATATTATTTTCTCAATTTTTCCCAGTCTTTAAGAAATCTTTCAATACCTATGTCTGTCAATGGATGTTTAATAAGCTGTTTTATTACAGAATAAGGAATGGTTGCAATGTCTGCACCGATTCTTGCTGCTTCAAGAACATGCAAAGGATTGCGGATACTTGCAACAATCACCTCTGTATCAAATCCATAGTTTTCAAAAATTATTTGAATATCCCTTACGAGTTCCATTCCAAAGTGGCTTATGTCATCAAGTCTACCAACAAAGGGACTTACATAGGTTGCACCTGCTTTTGCTGCAAGCAATGCCTGAGTTGGTGAAAATACAAGGGTTACATTTGTTTTTATCCCTTCCTGAGAAAGTTTTCTAACTGTTTTGAGTCCATCTTCAGTCATTGGAATTTTAATTACAATGTTTGAATGAATTTTGCTTAACTCAATAGACTCTTTTAACATATCTTCATATTTGAGAGATACTGCTTCAGCACTTACAGGACCATCAACTATCTGGCAGATTTCTTTAAGCAAGCTCACTGGCTCTTTACCTTCTTTTGCAAGCAAAGAAGGATTAGTTGTTACGCCATCAATTACTCCTACTTCCCATGCTTTCTTAATCTCATCAACATTGGCTGTGTCAATGAAAAATTTCATTCCTCTTCCTCCTGCATCACTTTGATTATAAAATTTTCGCCTTCTTTTTCAATTATTAATCCATAAAATGGAGTTATCTCAAATAGTGTCCTTCCAAAAAGCAAGGGTAAAACTTCCTCTGACAGGGATAATTTTTCTTTCATCCAATCTCTTAAAGATGAATCATATAAAATCATTTCTGCAATTTTATCAACGTTTTCTTCTTTTCCTTTTTTTAATTCATCAATTAAATCATTAAATTTGATGAGGGAGCAGTTTTCTTCATGTTTTTTTATTGCTTCCTTTATAAGCTCAATCCCGTCAAACAAATCAGTCCTTGTAAGTCTTCTTTTTTCAAGTCCAGTAATCGTAATATTCTGAGACCAGCATTCATATTGTCTACATACAGTAGGTCTATGCTCATAGATTGTGCATCCTTCTTGTGGGTCATAAAAAAGGCATGTAAAGCTTCCAAAAATTGGTCTTATCTTAATTAGTTCCATAGAAGAGTAATAAGTATCTCCGTCTATAGAAGAACGCATTTTTTCTCCTTCTCTTATTGTGTAGATCTCCTTTTCAGAAATAATTCCTTTTGTAAGAAGTCCAATATCATCTTTAAGAATTACTGGGGTGTCTCTTCTGCAACATTCTCCACATCGTTCGCATGCTGTTTTTGTTGAAAATTTCATTTTTTTAGGTTTTCCATCAGGTGTATAACCCTGAATGGTATGAGTATCTTTTGTTTCTGTTTTATTTGGTTTATAAACTGTTCCATCAGGTAAAACTATTTCAAAATTTGAAGAATTTTCTTCCATTTTTTTCTCCTTCCAATAAAATTTTATGGATTACTTCAGTATAATGGAGTATTTTTTTATCTCTCATTGCAATTTTAAACTGAATTATGCAATTTGGACAGGAACTAACTATCATGTCCGCTTTTTCATATTCTAAAACTTTTTTTTGTAGAATATCCATAGATTGTTTTTCAAATAAAAAAGAAAAAAGTCCTCCAAATCCGCAACATCCAGTTTTTTTCTGAATATCCGAGATGCCAAACTTCTGTAATAATTCCATTATTTTATCTGCATCTTTAGTATAGTTAGATGAGTGGCATGAAACATGAAAAAATATTTTATGTTCAAGAGAATTTTTAATAAACTCATTCAAGTTTCTTTGTGATTTATCAAATAAATCTGAAAGTTTTAAAAGAGAAATTCCTTCTCCTATAATTTCCTTGTAAACATCTTCAATAAAATGAGAGCAGGTAGGACATGGAGCGATTACTCCATCAATATTGAAGGATTTATAGATTTCAATGTTTTTTTGGGCGAGCTTTGCTGTTTCTTTTTTAAATCCTGCTGAAAGAAGAGGAGCTCCGCAACAGTGCTGTTTTGGAACAATAACTTCGTAGTTTAACCAATTTAGAATATAAATTAAAGAATTAGTTATTGATGGCAACAAATAGTTTGTTGAACACCCGGAGAAAATTGCTATTCTTCCTATGGGTTTTAATTTGCTATAAACCTGTAAACCTCCAGTCTGTTTTGGTTTAATATTTAAAGTTGAAAAATTATTTAAAAATGAAAATTTTTCATAATTTAAAAAAAGCTTTGAACGACTGAGATTCTGTAAGATTGAAAAGAATACTCCTGGATAAAATGAAAAATATTTGAATAAATACAGTGATAGGTTTTTCTTCATTTTCGCTCTTGTTTTATATATAAGAGTGCTTACATTTACATCCAGAGGGCATAAGCTTTCGCATGTTCCGCAGAGAAGGCAACTAAAAATCCTTTGTTTTAAAGGTTCTCCAGATATAATTTCCTTTTGTTTTTCAAGAGTTTTAATGAGCATTATTCTTCCTCTTGGAGAAAATGATTCATTAAGAAAAATCTGATAACTTGGACAAAGTTGTTTACATTTTCCACATTTATTGCATTCTGTAAAGAAATCCATTTCTATGAAATGTTTTTGTGAAGAGAGTAGTTTTCTTGATGTAGCATAGAATCTTTTTTTATTGTGATTCTTATTTTTTTTATGTTTTCAATCTCTTCTATTGAGTCTCTTTCTTCATCTGTTAAAAGGTCAGCTACAGAAGGATTTGCAACTACAGTCAATTCTGCTCCCTGAGGAACTGTCATAAATTTAAGTTTTCTCAAAATTTCATAGGCTACACTTCTTATGCTTTTTACTCTTCCTTTACCTTCACAGTATGGACAGCTATCACATAAAATGTGTTCAAGACTTTCTCGGGTTCTTTTTCTTGTCATCTGAACTATTCCGAGTTCTGTGATATTATAAATTGTTGTTTTTGCTCGGTCTTTTTTCATCACCTCGGTCATGGCATTTATAATTTTTTGTTTGTTTTCTTCTTTTTCCATATCTATAAAATCAATTAATATAATTCCTCCAAGATTTCTGAGTCTGATTTGATAGGCTATTTCTTTAACTGCTTCAAGGTTTGTTCTCAAGATAGTATCTTCAAGATTTTCTTTGCCAACAAATTTGCCTGTATTTACATCTATAACAGTCATTGCTTCTGTTTGGTCAATTACAATATATCCTCCAGATTTTAACCATACTTTACGCTCCAGAGCTCTATCAAGGTCAACTTCTATGCCGAAAGCATCAAAAATTGGCTCTTCACCTTCATAGAGTTCTATTTTATCAGCAATTCTGGGAAAATAAACCTGTGCAAATTCTTTGAGTCTTTGCCATTCAATGTAACTGTCAATTATCATCCTGTCTACATTTTGACTCATAAAATCTCTCAGGCTTCTTAAAACAAGGTCAAACTCACTATGAATAAGAGAAGGTGCGTGGGTTTTATCTTTCTTTTTTTGAATATTGTCCCATAAAAGAAAAAGGAAATCAATATCTTTCTGAATTTCCTCCTCTGTAGCATCCTCACTCACTGTTCTCATAATTAAACCAAATCCTGGTGGCTTAATTTTTGCTGCAAGTTCTTTTAATTCTTTTCTCTTTTCTTCATCTTCTATTTTTCTTGACACACCAATATGTTCCATGCCTGGCATAAGAACAACATATCTTCCAGGTAGAGTTATTCTTGATGTAACCCTTGCTCCTTTTGTTCCCATTGGATCTTTTGCAACCTGAACAAGTATTTCCTGCCCTTCCTGAACAAGCTCTTCTATAGAAATATCTTTAAAGTCAAGTTTAATTTCTTCAGGTTTGCGACTTTTTGAAATTTCCTCAAATTTTGGGATAATCTCTGTTTCTTCGTCTCCTTCCAGAAATGGATAAAGTTCTTTAATTCCACCCTTTATATCATCTACATAAAGAAAAGCAGCTTTATCCAGTCCTATGTCAACAAAACAAGCCTGCATACCTTTTAAAACCTTAACGACTTTTCCTTTATAGATATTTCCTACATAGCTTGAATCTCCTTTTCTTTCAATATAAAATTCAACAACCTGTCCTCCCTCAAGTAGGGCAACACGGCACTCCTGTCTTGTTACATTAATTAAAAGTTCATTGCTCAAGGTTCTACTAAGCCTCCTTTATAGCCATACATTTGTATTCTTTTAATATTCAACTCCTTTGCTGAGATGCCTGTAAGAGCTTCAACAATCTCAGTTATTCTTGCCTTAGCTTCACTATCTTTAACTATTATACATAGTTCATCATCATAAATCTGAATTTCCTCAATGAAATCTTTAAGCATATAAGTCTTTTCATTTCTTCTTATTTCTTTATTTTCCATATCCTTAATTTCAATCTTTAATGTCTTTGGATAATTTATTAGATATTTATATCTTTGCACAAAGGCATTCAAAGAAGGAGTTTGAGGGTCTATTACCTTAGCAGATATTATTCTTAAGCCCTCAGGAAAAACTTTGTTTAATCTCTCTAAGTATTCAGATTTGAAGTCTCCATAAATTTTTAGATCAAAATATTCTGCCTCACTTTCAATTCCAACAGGCAGAGAAGGGCAGAAAGATATTTCTGGCTTTGGATGAAATCCTTTTGAAAGCACAAAAGGAATTTTTGCCATTCTTAAGGCTCTTGTAAGGAGATTGCTCAGTTCAAGCTGAGAAAGATATTTCATTGCTCCCAACTTAGTGTGGCAGAATCGGACTATCGTGATTTTGTTTTCAGGAGAAATTTTTTGCTCAGATTCTGAATAATTAAAACTCTTTTCATATTTAATCTGAGGTTTTCCTTCTTTTAATTGGCAACTTAGTCCACAGGCTTCGCATGTAATTGTGCATTCATTGCTTTTTTGAGTTTTAAAAGCCCTTTCAAACTCTCTTACAAGAAACTCTCTTTTAACTCCTGTATCTATAAAATCCCACGGAAGAGACTGAAAAATTGGGTAATTTTTTGTTGCATAAGAAAACAGGTCAACTCCTGTCTGCTCCATTGCAGAGAGCCATCTCTGAAAATCAAAAAGATCTGTCCATGATGATAAAGCTTCTCCCTTTTGCCATGCCTCATATATGACTTCACCAACCTTTTCATCTCCTCGTGCAATTGCAGCTTCAAGAAGGCTCATATTTGGATTGTGCCCTTTATAGTGAATTCTACTTTTATGAAAAGCATTTCTTATGAAGTCAAGCTTTTTCTTTATTTCATCAAAGGGAATCTGTGCAAGCCACTGAAATGGAGTATGAGGCTTTGGAATAAATGGAGAGACAGTAACATTTATATCAACGAATTTTTTAGTATAAACTCTGGCTAATTTTATGATTTTTCTTGCTAAGGTAACAATTTCCTCAATATCTTCATCAGTCTCGGTGGGGAGCCCTATCATAAAATATAGTTTTATACCAAGCCAGCCCTCTTCAAAAAGGAGTGCGCAGGCTTTTTCAATGTCTTCATTGGAGATATTTTTGTTTATTACACATCTAAGCCTTTCTGTTGCAGCTTCTGGAGCAATAGTAAAACCTGTTTTTCTTGTAAGTTTTATTTTCTGAAGCAGTTCTTTACTAACTTTGTCTGCCCTTATTGAAGGGAGCGAAATTGCAACTCCCTGATTGGAAAAATTTTTATTTAGAATATCTATTAACTCCATAAGATAGGGATAATGTCCGATGCTAAAAGAAAGAAGAGAAATCTCTTCATAGCCTGTGCATTCAACTGATTTTTTTGCGATTTCTAAAATTTTTTCAGGAGTTCTTATACGAAGGGGTCTGTAAATCATGCCAGCTTGGCAGAACCTGCATCCAGAGGGACATCCGCGGGAGACTTCAATGGATACTCTGTCATGGACTATCTTCATATAGGGCAGTATGGGCGATGTTGGGAATTCAGCATTATTTATATTTTTTATAAATCTTCTCCTTACAGTTTTTTTACCCATGTAGGGGACATAAAAACCTTCAATCTGACTTATTCTGTTGAGCAACTCTTCTTTTCTACCCTGAGAAATCTTCCATTCCCGATATAGATTAATTAGTTCAATAACTGCTTCTTCTCCTTCCCCAATTAAAAAAGCATCTATGAATTTAGACATAGGAAGCGGATTGGAAACACATGGACCTCCTGCAATTATAAGTGGCTGTTTTTCATTTAATCTTTCCTGCCAAAGTAAAGGAATTTGGGCAAGGCTGAGCATATTAAGCACAGATGGATAGGAAAGCTCATACTGAAGGCTAAATCCAACTATATCAAAATCTTTAAGAGGAGTTTTTGTCTCAAGGGAATAGAGAGGCAATCTTTTATTTTTCATATATTCCTGTAAATCAATCCAAGGCGAAAATACTCTTTCTGCATAAACATCGTGAATTTTATTGAGAATATGATAAAGAATTTTAAGACCAAGATGGGACATTCCTATTTCATAAATATCAGGAAAGCAGAGGGCAAATTTTATAAGATTTTTGTCTTCTTTTATTACAGAATTAATTTCTTTGTTAATGTATCTTGTTGGTTTTTCAAAATAGAGAAGATTCATACCTTAATTAAAACAAAGGGAAACTCTTTTATGCAATCAAACTGCAATCTTTTTTTCTGGAAGAGGCTTTGAAAATAAAAATCCTTGAACAAAGTCGCAGTCCATTGTTTTTAAAATCGTAAACTCTTTTTCTGTTTCAACTCCCTCTGCTAAAGTCATTTTTTCAAGTTTTTTAGCAAGACCTATTATTGTTTCAACAATTGCAAGACTTTTTTTATCCTCAACCATATCTTTGATAAAACTTTTGTCTATTTTTACAATATCAATGGGTAAATCTCTAAGATAACTCATTGATGAATAACCTGTTCCAAAATCATCTATAGCAATTTTGGGTGGATTTTTCATTCGTTTTATATCAGAAAGAATTTGCATTGTATACTCGGGATTATTAATAAAAATTCTTTCTGTAATTTCTATTGTAAGTTTATTTCTTATTTCCGATGTAATTTCTGACAGAATAGGTATAAGAATTGGATTACTAAAGGTTTTTCCTGAAATATTAAGAGAAATATTTGTGTCCCACTTTTTTATTTTTTCAGTGACTTCATTGATTGCCCAATTTTCAAAACTGCTTAGATATTGGCTATTTTCTAAATACTCAATAAAGAAATCAGGAGTATACAGTTTTCCATCCCTATCAATAATCCTCACAAGAGCTTCAAATCCTGCAATTTTTAAAGTTTTGGTATAAAAGTATGGTTGATAATAAAAGGTAAACAGTTTTTCTTCTGAGGCTTTTTTAATTAAATTAAAAACTTCCCATAGTTTTTCAGCTTCTTTTTCAATCGCAGCATCAAAAAACTGAATTATCCCAGACCCTGCTTTTTTAGTTTGCTGTAAGGTAATATCAGCTCTTTCATAAAGGGTTTTAAAACTTTTTCCATCCTTTGGGAAAACAGAGAGCGCCGCATTAATATTGATAGAGATAATTTTATCAGCTATATTAAAAACAGAGTTATTTAATTCATATAATTTAGAGTAAGCTTTGTATATATCATCAGTGGTTTCTGCAATTAGATAAATTCCAAAGCTATCAGCAGCTATCCTTGCTATAGAATCAGTATTTTCAAAAGATTTTTTTATTTTCTCTGCAAACTGTATTAAAATCTGGTCACCGGCATGAATGCCGTGAATTTTGTTTATATAAGTCATATCATAGATATCTATAAGAATAAGCAATCCAAAAACATCAGTTTCATTTAATTTTTGAGATACATTTACTGTAAATCCATTCATATTAAGAAGACCTGTAAGAGCATCATAGTTTTGAAGTCTTTGCACTCTTTCAGAAAGTCTGATTTTTTCAGTTACGTCTCTTGCAACAGCAACAAATCTAAGAATATTACCAGGAAGTTTTACTGGAATAATTTTTAAATCTACATGGAAAATTTCTCCATCTTTTTTTCTGTTCGGTGTAATTGCATTAAAAATTTTACCAGAAAGAATAGTATCCCACAGTTCTTTATAAAACTCTGGAGGATTAAGTCCTGATTTAAATATTCTCGGATTTTTTCCGATGAGTTCCTCTTTGCTGTATCCACTAATTCTTTCAACAGCTTCATTGACATAGATAATATTCCCATTTTCATCTGTAACAAGTATCCATGTATCAGAATTTTTAAGTGCTTCTGCAATGATGGTGTTATGTCTTATCCTTTCAACTCTTTCAAGAGCAAAAGCAATATCATGTTGAATCTCTTTCAGTATATCCAGGTTTATTTCATTAAAAAATTGTGGAAACTCTGAATAAATATTTAGAAATGAAACTACTTTGCCATATTTAAAGAAAGGAATTATACATGATGACCTGAAGCCTGTTTTAGTATATTCTTCTGATTCCGAGTTTATAACAATTTCACCTTTGACTGATGCACTATCAAGTAAACTATTTAGCATTCCGTAATCAAAATTATCTAAAATGCTTCTATCATCAGCATAAGAATATTCAGGAATAATTCTGTTGTTTTGCTTATCTAATATACCTATCCATGCAAGTTTTAAATTCAATTTTTCCACAAGAGTTTTACAGATTCTGCTATATATCTCTTCTTCAGTTAGTGATTGGGTGATTATTTTATTTATTTCCATCAGAATTTCTTTGAATTTTTCCGCATATTTTTTTGAAGTAATGTCATAAAAAACTAAGAACCCTGAGTAAAGACCTCTAAAAAGTATGGTATTGGCAAGACATTCAACAAATATTACAGAGCCATCTTTTTTCTGAAAACGGATATCATATATTCTTGAGAATTTTTCACCTTTCAGTCTTTTTTTGATACTATCAATAACTTTTTCTCTATCTTCGGAATAAACTATATCAGTAATGCTCATATTATAAAGTTCATTCTCTGAATATCCCAGCAAAGTTCTCATATAGTCATTGCAAAATGCTATTTTTTCATGATAAATAAGGACACCAATATTTGGTGAAGAGATTAAAGCTTCTGAAATATCATGATGAGCCCAATCCTGAAGCATTATATCAAGCTGATTATACAGACTTTTTAAATTTTCAATTTCTTCAGAAGACACTTTTTCAAAATCTTCAATAGAAAGCAGTTCATTTCTAAAATTTTCCATAGAAGAATTCATAAGTATAAAATGAGAAATAGGAAAGCAAAAATCATTTGAAAAAATTAATGCTCTGTCGTCCTTTAGTCTTTCTGAAATTTGAGTATAAATAAAACCTATGTCAGCTTGCTGTTGTCTGACAAGATTAATAACTTCATCATAGCTTTTTACAAAAAGAATATAAAATTTCTTATATTCTTTCTTATGGAACAATAGAGGAAGAAAAAAATATTTCTGATTTATTAAAGCTACCCTGATTATATCTTTTTCAGAAAAGTAAGATTGTGAAAATATACTACATAAACTTTCATTTTTATTTTTGAGTTTACTTAGTACTGCATAGCCTTTTTCAATAAGGGTAATGGTAGTATCTGGATTAGCATAGTAAAAATCATAACTTTGCTCATTAAAACATATTTCTGAAAAATCACTAAATCTTTTAAGTCTGATTTCTTTTTTTATAATCTTTGAGATTTTATTAGCAATTTCACCCCATTTAACTAATTCTTCTTCTGTACAGTGAGGACATAGAGCAAAATATAAAACATTTTCTGACATATTAAAACTTTGTCAGCTTGGAAATTTCATCATTAACTTTAATCACTGTAGAGAAAACCTTATAGGTTTCATTAAGCATAGATGCAGTATTTGTAATTCTTTTTGAAACGTCTGTTAAAACCTGACTTTGTTCTTCAATAGCAGTTGAAAGAGTGTTTACCGCATCACCAACTGTATCTGACATGGTTTTTGTTTTTTCAAAGGATTGTCTTATATTTTTTATGTCCTCCTCTATACTTGAAAAGAGTTCTCTTATTTTTTCAACCTCTCCTACTGCAGAGATAACACGGTCTTTAAGATCACCAAGAATTTTACCTATATCTTTTGTTAAGGCTTCTGTTTTCTGAGAAAGTTTTCTTATCTCATCAGCTACAACTGCAAAACCTCTTCCAGCTTCACCAACCCTTGCTGCTTCAATTGAGGCATTAAGAGCAAGAAGATTGGTTTGGTCTGCCACATCTGAAATAGCTGTTACAACATTACCAATATTCTCTGTAGCATGTCCCAGGTCTTTTATATTGGTGACAACCTCAATAATTTTGCTATTATGAGCTTCTATGTCCCTTACTCTCTTTTCTAATTCTTGATCCATTGCTTCATTCTGAATCACCATTTCCTTAACTTCTTCATTAATTGAAGCAACACTCTTAGACATGTCTCTTATAGTTGTGTCTATCTCTTCCATGGCAGTTGCTATTGAGGATACTTCATCTTTTATTCTTGTAAAGTTAGAGTCAATCAGTCCCATTGTATTTGAGATTGTTGAACCTACAAGATTTGATTTTATTATTCCCGAAGATAGAGTTTTAATGAGAGAAAGATTTATATCAACCATTTTTTTGCTGTCAGAACTAATTTTCTTTTTTCTAAAAAACATTATAGCCTCCTCCTATCTGTAAAATTCATCTGCAATGTCTACACCACATCTTAAACCACTTAGCCAATTAAAAAATTTCTGAATGTGTTCTTTTTTATAGATGATAGCTCCATGCTGTGGTGCAATTATATTGATGTCAAGCTTTGATACCCTTTCAAGATATTTTCTTACTACACTATTTGAAGCAAGGTATCTACGATGGAATCCTTCCATAAGTTTAAGATGACTGTCAAAGTCTTCAACATAAGTATATCTATGACCTTTAGGAAATATGGCTGCACCGAGGTCTCCTGTAAACAAAATTTTTGAACGAGGATCATAGACATGAAAGTTTGCTACAGAATGAAGGAAGTGGGCAGGAATTATCTCAAGATAGTCTCCAGTTGGAAGACTAATTCTGCCTCCGCCTTCTTCTATTGGAACAATTTTATTCATATCAAAAATCCCATAATGAGGAAGGAATCTTACCCACCATTTTGATATGTAAACTTTTGCATTTGTAACACTGAGCCAGAGGGCAACACCTGAAGACACATCAGGGTCCTGATGGGAGAAAAATAGATGCTCTATCCTTTCAAGGTCTACATATCTTGAAACATTGGCAACAACTCTTGGGAAAACATGAACTCCTCCAGGATCAAGAATGACACCAACTCCTTTATTTTCTATTAAATACTGATTAACCTGAACAAGCCCTTCTTCTTCATGCTCTTCCCATCCAAGCCATATAAATTTATGTGTTCCATCATCATATAGAGTATCACCTCTTACAATATCAACTTCCTTGTTTAAGGTAGGCATAATTTATCCTCCAAATTAGAATAATTTTAATTTTCATTTTACCAAAAAATTATCTATTGTGGTAAAGCTTTTTTATTTCTGAAGGCTCTAATCATGTTTGCATGGTGATAGTTTCCTTGCATTTTAACTCTATGACATACCTCACATTTCATCTCAGAAGATATTGGCATAGGAGTTCTCTGATACTGTATAGGCTGAATATTATCTCTGTTTTTGCCATACTCATTGAATGATGGATAGGTTGCATGGGGAGAACTATGGCAGGCTATGCAAGGAATTTTTCCTGTGTTATCCTTTTTATTTCTATAAAGTTCTGACACATCAATAGTCCATTTATTGAAAGCTTTAACATTTTCTTTGGGTTTCTGGAATCCTACATGGCAGTTGAGACAATCTGGTTGTTGAATCCATGATTTCCTCTGCGTTATTTCGGATATTAGTGTTTCAGGCTTAAGGTTTCTAAGCAATAATTTAGATGTTCTTGTTCCCTGCTGGGAAAGAAGTATAGAGGAGGCATGTTCATCAAGTTTTCCATGACATTGGGTGCATCCGATTCCTAATTTTGCATGTATATCTCTGTTGCATCTTGTATTACCTTTTGCATCATTAGGATGGCATAGGTTGCAGGCTCTTTCGTCTTTCCATGGAATGTAGTTAGCATGCCAGCCATGCATAGATGCTGAAAAGCTGTTATGTCCCTTTACTCCCTCTGATTTCACAATAAAGTCCTCATGACATTTCTGGCACATCTGAGGTTTACCTTTAAGGGCAGATTCAAGAAGTTTTGTTCCATTATTTCTGTCATGAACCCTTAAAATATTTATTGCTGTTTCATCAGAGATTCCTGAAATACCTCTCCATCTTGGTTTTCCTCCATGACACTCAAAACATTTTAATTCTGTTGAGACAGGTGCAACAAACTTTGTAGTCTGAAGAATTTTACCAGTTGCTTTTTCAACTGCCTTTATCTCAAATATAGGATAAGGATTAAATACCCCATCATCTCTGTAAGGCAGAACTGGTATGCCTTCAGCAGAGAATATTTTTTTGTCCTTATCATATTCAAAGACTCCTTTAAGAGCTTTGCCAGTAAGTCCAACATTTTCAGGTATCTTTTTACCTTTAAGAGATTGGGAATACTTCCAGAAATCTGAATGCATTGATGGGTTTTCGTATCCTTTCTGAACTTCATAGTGAATCTCTACTCCTTCAGAGATAATCTCTGGTTTTTTCCCTCTTTTTATAAGTATTGCTTGAAAAGAAGAGCCAGGATAAAGAAAGGAAAACCATTTGTCTGAATCAGTAACACATTTCTCACCAAGACTGCTCCATGCAAGAAGCACATATTCATCTTTTTGACTATCAAAAGGTGGTATGGCAATATCCTCTTTTTTGGGTTTAAACTCTGTTAATTTTGTCTCTTTATCTCCATGAAGGCTAACAATAAATGTTGCCAAAGCTTTCATTTCTGTTTCATTACCGATGAATTTGGGCATATAGTCAAGAATTTTACCCTGTCCATAAAGCTGTGAAATTACCCCTAAATATGTGAGACCCTTTGTTTTTTCAACTATATCATTTTTAACTCCTTTTATTGTGTGGCAACTAAGGCATTGAAGATTAAATAACTCTCTTCCTGCAATTAGTTTATTTTCCTCTGTGACTTCTCTGATAGTAGTCCATTTAGCATTTTTGAGGAATCCTTCCTTGTTTAGCTTTTTTTCATCAGCTACCATTATTGATGGCGAATACATATATCCATAGATTACATATGGTTTTCTTGCATACTCTCTCATGTATTCAAATCCTGCCATCCATAAAAGCCCCACCAAAAGAAGAATAAAAACAGCAATTCTATGTAGCAACTTTGATGTTCTAAAAACTAAAATTAAACTTAAAAGATAAAGTATCACTGAGGCTGTTATAAATACATTTACCGCATTAGCTGTCTGTTTGTTAAGCATGAAGTTTGTAAGTCTTGCATTTTCAGGAATAGAGTAGAAATACCAGAGTCCTGAAATAATAAGAAAAGGCAGAGGAATATAAAGCCATTTTACACAGTATCTAAGGAATTCCTGCCTCAGCTTATCTTCTTTTTCAAATACTGCAGTAACAAATCCGAATAGTCCTGCAAACATTATGCAAATTGCGGTTCTAAATACAAGTCCTGGGAGATTAGTTGGATTAAAAAATCCATCCCAGAAACTATGTGTTCTAAGCCATTGTCCAGGAGTAAGCATAAATGTAATGATACCATTGATTACAAAGAGACTTAGCCATGCTGAAGCAGCGTATATAAAGGCAATTCTTAAGCGATTTTTATCTGAGAGTGTTTCAAACTTGTAGTGATAAATAAGTAAAGAAACAATTTCTACAATAAAAAACACCCACTCAATTGCCCATGCAAATACAAAGGTATGAATAAGAAGAGAAGTAGCCCAGGGACTTGAAAGAGCTATTATAAACCATATCCCAACACCTGTTACACCACCAAAAACCATTGTAAGTAATAAGAAAAACCAAACATGTTTACGGACATACTGTCTTAGTGATATATTGCCTTCCCGAACACTTTTAAGGTCTGTAAGCCAAAGAAATATTCCACCGCCAACGGCAAAGTGAGAAATAAATACATGAAACACTGCAATTATTGCAACTAAAGTGCCTGAATTAAAGTAGTAAAGTTCCCATACAGGATAATTCATTTCTTAGCCTCTTTTGTTTTTGAGAAAGTAATTTTGAGCATATAGAAAATGACAGCTATCCCTAAAAGCAGTATAACTAAGAATATGGTAAATACATCCCACTGGGGTGAGAGCTTTAGCTGAGAGATATTAAAATTTTCACCTAAATGAAAGACTCTTAAGTTATATCTGTTTATAACCATAAAAACTAAAGTAAAGAACACAAGTAGCACACTGCCTTTAAGATTAGCCTTGAGGGCGATAAAAATAGACAAGAATGCAGTAATAATACTCAAAATAAACACAACTGTTGCAAATAAATCTCCTCCAATATATTTCTGCATAATGTTCTGTGGGAGGCTTAAAATAAACCAGAAACCAATAGCAATCTGAAACATTGTGGCATAGGCAAAGATTTTTAAGCCCTCTCTAACTTTATCTTCAGAGTTTTTCCTAAAGTAAAGGCTATATGCAATGCCACCTACTGCTATTGAAGCTATTAGGAAATGTAAAAATCTTGGATAGATGCTTGCCACATTCCAAAGTAGTATAGTTCCACTTCTATTTGAAAAATAAGTTTCCCACCTTTCAGGCATTTCCATCATGGACAGATTATTTACAAGTATGAAGGCAATATAAAAAATTATGATAATCATAATAATCAAAGCATACTTTGCAAAACCTGAAACTTCAAATTTTTTGTAATGAAAATAAGAACTATAGTAGGCAATAATTAAAAAAGGTATGATTAAAATCCAGAAAGTTCCCATGAGTATTGAACTCGTGTAGAAAAGATGCCCGAAGACAACCTGAAGAAAAAGCAGCGCAGGAATAGCCATATTTATTCCAAGAGCAAAAAGAATGGGTATTTTTTTAGCCAGAGGTTTGTTTATTATAAAAAAATCTTGTTTTTTATCCCATTGATAAAGAATTATCAGGCTTAGTCCAACAATTGAGTTAATGATAATAATATGTATGAGGAAAAAAAGTTGTTCAAGAATAATAAAAATTTCTGCAGGTGCAGGAATTGGTTCAGTGTAGGGTATTAAATATAATGGATTCATTTTTATGCAAATTTTATCATAGTTTTTTGACAAATTCAAGATGTTTTAGTTGTTATCATATTTGTATTATGAAATGAGTTTGAGGCTGGCAGTTAATATCTCCTAAGTTATAAACTGAGCCTCCAACTGTCATTCCTCTTTTTTCTTGTCATTCCGAACGAAGTGAGGAATCTCCTCATCTGCGATTTAAGCGGGAAATCCTTCGCGTAATATATGATGACACCTATAATCAGTCCCTTGATATGACATTTATAATTATCCCAGATGACCCTTTCGGGTCAGATTCCTCGCACTCATTGCGGGTGTTTGAAATGACAGTTAGTAATTGAACAGTCTTATATAACTACTTGAAACTATAATCAATAAGTTTATAAAAAGGTATTGTTATCACCTCAGTGCCATTTATTTGGCTTTTTTCATAAAGAGAGAGATTGACAATCAGAGCCTGGGGGGGACTGTATCTTTCAATAAAGCTTCTTAGTGCACGGGTTATTTCGGGATTTTTTAAGTTCTTGTATTTTACTTCCAATGGTATCAACGAAACTCCTGTATCAATAATAAAATCTATCTCTGCTTTGTCCTTTGTTCTCCAGAAGTGAATCTGAAAAGCGGTATCCTTAACTTTTTCAAGCAAAGCTAAATAAACAAAGTTCTGAAAAAGAAAGCTATAATCTCTTACTTTGCCAAATTCTCCTATGGAGAAGTTTTTCAATCCAAGGTCATAAAAGTAGTAAACAGGAGATTTAGTTAATTCTTTTCTAAGGTTTCTAAAAAAGGGTGTAATTTTTGAAACTATAAAGGTTTTCTCAAGATACCAGAGATAATCTTTCAGCGTTTTTAATGAAACTCCTATGGTTGTTGATATTTCACTTAGATTTATTGTTTTGCCTACTGAGTCAGCGAGAATTTTAATAAGTTTGCTAAATTCAGGCAGTTTTTGAATTTTAAGTAAATAGTAAATATCCCTTTCAATGTAACTTTGATAAATTTCATTAATTAAATTTAGCTTTTCAGACAGTTCTTCTTCAAGAACAACTCTTGGATAGCCTCCGAAATTCAAGTATTCATCAAACAAGACAAAAGACTTTGATTTCTCTATTGCAAAATACTCTGGAAGTTTTTCTTCATATTTATAGCCTGTTTTATAGTTAATAAACTCTTCAAAACTCAATGTTAAAAGCTCAAAAACTCTTTTTCTGCCTGTCAAAGACTCATGAATCCTCTCTTTCAATTCAACACTTCCAGAACCTGAAACAATAAATTTATAAGGAAGTCCTATATCATATATGCCTTTAAGAAACAAACCTGCATTTTCCTTTTTCTGAATTTCATCAATAAAAACATATCCTTTGTTTTTCCCAAACTCAAGCTCAATACGTCTAAGAAGTGATAACTGAGAATGAAAATGCTCTTTGTCATACTCAATATCAAGATTAAGATAAAGAGTTTTCTCACCACTTTTTTTTAATTCCTCTTCAAGAGTTTTCATTATGGTTGTTTTTCCTGCCTGCCTTGGACCAACAATAAGAGTAATCTCTGGCTTTGTGAGATGTTTTCTTATATCTTCAAGAAGTTTTCTTTTTATCATATTTCTATTTTAGCACGAGAAAATTAAAATAGTAATATCAAAATTATCGGATTCCTCTTTGATGCTACTGCCTTAAATGATTTTGTGTAAGAACATGATATAATAATGAATGATAATAGAAATCATTGAAAAAACGCTTCTTTCAAAGGGAACGATTTATAAATTAAAAATAGACAATAAAATCATAGAGATATTTTTTCTTTCGCATGCAATTGAAAGAATTAAAAAATGGCAACTTAGTGAAAAAATGGTAATTGAAATTCTTTTATTTCCAGAGGAAGTTTTAATTGGACATAGAGGCAGATACATTGCTCATAAAAGATTTGGTAGTCATATTGTAAGAGCTATATATGAGTATGATGAAAAACTTCCTGTTTTAATTACAGTTTATTTCCCGTATATAGATAGATATTTTAAAGGGGGTGATATTTATGAAGATAAAATACTCAAGTGATGCAGACATACTTTTAATTGAACTTAGGGATGGAAAACCCATTGACTCAATTGATTTAAAAGAAGGAGTTATCCTTCATCTTGATGATAAGGGATTGCCAATAGAGATAGAGATACTTGATGCATCAAAAATAGTATCACTTAAAGAAATTAGCGTTATGACGCCATTAGAAGCGTCTGCTTAGAAAAATTAAAAACCTATTTATTTTTCTCATAAATTTCCTCTATTTTTGATGCTACTCTTTTGAATGCCTGAAGAACCTGCGGGTCAAAGTGTTGAGGCATGCTTCTTCCGTCTCCCTCTGTGATTATTCTGAAGGCTTTTTCATGGTCAAAGGCGGGTTTATAAGGTCTCTGACTTCTTAGTGCATCGTATATATCAACTATTGTTACAATTCTTGCCTCAAGAGGAATGCTCTCTTCCTTTAAAGCATAGGGATAGCCTGAGCCATCCCATTTTTCATGATGATGAAGGGCAATTGATGATGCCATCTTAAGTCTTGGATGTTCCCCTATTATCTCTGCTCCTAAGACAGTATGCTTTTTCATCTGCTCAAACTCCTCAGCAGTCAATTTCCCGGGCTTTCTAAGAATGTCTGGATGAATATGTACCTTACCAACATCATGGAGAAGTGCCAGAGTTTTTATTTTTTCTATAAAAGGCTGTGGCAGTCTTAACTCCTCTGCTATGGTAGCTGCATACTCTCCAATTCTTAATATATGATTTCCAGTGTCTTCATCATTTGCTTCTGCTGACCTTGCAAGAGCATATACTGTATAAACAAAAGCATCCTCTGTTTCTTTAATCTGTTGAGACAGCGAATTCATAAAAAGAATGTGAAGGAAAATATTGTGCATCACTGAAGCATCATAACCAGTAACCTGTCTTCCATAGTTTAGGGCAATTAAGGAGAGTTTGTCACTTAAATAATAAACCATGTTTTCTACAGGAATATTCTGCATAGAAAGAAATCTTAATATGGTCTCCACATCTGAATTAAGCTCTTGTCCTTCATTAAAAAAACCTCCTCTCACAGAGTCTTTTAAAGGTTCTATCTTAAGGGATAATCCATATATGGCATTTCTTTCCATTTTACCGTCTAAAAACTTATAAATAATCCAGTCCTTGTTTTCATTTATACCTGCTATGACTATCTCTGGTTTGTCAACTTCCTCCTTCTGTCTTAGCATCTGATAGACCACAACATCTATGGTGGAGACAAAGTCAAATTTCATTGGGTCAAAGGATAAAATAAGTCTTTCAGAAAAGCCTGTTAAGCTGTCAATCTGAGAGTATGCCTTTCTTAATTTCTCATTAAGAGTTTTAACCCGAAGAAGCATGTTTATCCTTGCTAAAACCTCTCCCACATCAAAAGGCTTGCTGAGAAACTCCTCTGCTCCTGCCTCAATTCCACGGATTCTATCTTCCTTTGCTGTAAGTGCTGTAATCATTATTACAGGGATATGTCTTAATGTTTCATCCTCCTTTATTTTTTTACATACCTCATATCCATCCATCCCGGGCATCATGACATCAAGTAAAACTATGTCTACATTCTGATTTTTAAGTATCTCCAATGCTAAAAATCCATTTTGTGCTACTAAAACTTCATATCCTCTGGGAGATAAAATTGCCTGAAGAAGCTTTAAATTCTGAGGTTCATCATCTACACATAACACTACTGGTTTAACTTCTTTCATGGCTTTTCTCCTTCAATAACCTTTTTAATTATCTCAGGTAAAGCTCTTGTATCAATGGGTTTTGCAATATAGGAGTCAGCACCTGCCTGTAAAACTCTTTCTTTATCACCTGGCATGGCAAAGGATGTCACAGCTATTATTTTTATGTGTTTTATCTCGCTATCCTGTCTTATCTTTTTTATTGCCTCAAAGCCGTCTAAAACAGGCATCTGCATATCCATAAGAATAAGGTCTGGTTTAATTCTTTTTGCCATCTCAATACTTTCTTTTCCATTTTCAGCTAAATAAACTTCATAGCCGTGATACTCAAGAATGTCTTTCATAAGTTTTCTATTTTTTTCATTATCCTCACATATAAGAATTTTATAGGGCATTCTCTGCCTCCTTTTTTGTTTTTACAGGGAAACTAAAACCAAACCTGCTTCCTTTACCATACTCACTTTCACACCAGATTTTACCACCATGAAGCTCAACAAGACTTTTTGAAAGGGCAAGTCCGAGTCCTGTTCCTTGGTATTTTTTAGTATAAGTTGTCTCAAGCTGACTGAAAGGCTGAAAAAGTCTATCCATATCTTCCTTTTTTATTCCAATGCCTGTGTCTTCAACAACTATCTCTATCATATCTTCTTTTCTTTCTGCTGTTATCTTTACAGAACCTCCATCAGGACTGAATTTAACAGCATTGCTTACAAGATTAAAAAGCACCTGCTTTATCTTTCTTTCATCTGCTGTAACTGTTATGTCTGCTTCTTTAGAAATCTCCGCATCAAGTTTTATTCCGTGCTTAAGTGCTTTTTCCTTAAACATTATGAGAGAGGCATTAATAATATCAGAGACTCTAAACTCACTGAGCTCAAGCTCCATTTTTCCTTCTTCAATCTTTGAAAGGTCAAGGATATCATTAATTAGATTTAAAAGATGTTTTGCACTGTCATGAATATCTTTAAGATAATCAAGCTGCTTTTCATTGAGAGTGCCAAAAAGCTGGTCTTGTAAAACCTCTGTAAAACCAATTATTGAATTTAGCGGTGTTCTAAGCTCATGACTCATATTAGCAAGAAACTCTGATTTTGCCCTGTTTGCTGCCTCTGCCTGAATCTTTGCAATCTCAAGCTCTGCGGTTCTTTCCTTCACCTTTTGTTCAAGACTCTCGTAAAGCTCTTTTAGTCTGGTAGCTGATTCAATAAGTGTGTCATTTAAAGATTTAATCTCTATTATTCTTGTATCTATATGAGTTCCTATATCAAAATCACCTTTTGAAAGCTTTTGAGAAATCTCTCTGATAGCAATTATAGGCTTTGATATTTTAATACTAAGTATATATCCAGTAATAAAGGCAAGAAAAAGAGCGAGTAAAGCCCAGAAAGAAGCCCAGGAAAGAGATGAAAGAACTGTTGCTGTTACATCTTTCATGCTTCTTGAAATCCATATTCTAAATCCAAAGTCAAAAACATAAAAAGCACCTATTCTTTTGTCCTTTGTGATAGGAGATAAAAACTCTGCAGTTCCTTCTTTTTTATCAAGAGAAGCCTTAAAAATTTCTGTATTTGATTGGTCAGTAAGAATAATATCTTCAATTTTGAGATGTGGTAAAGTTGTGTAAGCTATCAGTTTTCCTGTCTTGTCAGTTATTGTTACTGTTGTTTCTCTGTGTTTTAAAGAATCAGCAATATCCTGAATCATGCTTTGAGGATATCCTGCACAAATTGCACCCTTAAATTTTCCTTCTCTGTCTAAAATAGGAGCAGAAAAAGGAATAACATATTTTGAAGTTATTGCTCCCTTAATAAGATTGCCTATGTAAGGTTTCTTAATTTTCTTTGTCTCTGTAAACCATTCCCTTGAAGATAAATCTTTACCAATGTTTGAATTTCCCTGTTCATCCTTGTCTGGAGAGGCATACAAAACAATTCCTCTCTCATCAACCACAAAAATAGAGGTAAAATAAGGATTTCTATAATGAACGCTTTCTATTATTTTTTGAATTTTTTTGGTATATAAACCTTGCTCATATATTTCTTTTCCTACCTGTTCAAACCGTGTAAAGACCTCTTTCGTTCTCTGTTCCATAAGTTTTCCAATTGTCTGAGCCATAACAAGATGATGCTCATTTGTGTGTTCTATTTCATGTTTACATATCCAGAAAATTCTCTGAACTAAAAGAAATAGTATGCTTATTAAGGCAACAGACAAAAAAGAAAAAATAAGAAGTTTTTTAATTGAAACTTTCATTGATTAATTATATATTAAATTGCTAAGAATTGTTACGAATGTGAACTTTAAGAAGTCTCTTGAATCCATCAACTGAGGTATTTTATATCAAGGCATAAATAAATTTATTTCATAATTACCTATACTTACTTTTTCAGCAATGCCTTCCTTCCATAGAATTTCCATTATTTTAAGCTTCTCATCCTTGGGAATAAGAATTATTAGTTTATCACCCTGTGATATCAACTGCTTCCACTTATCAATTCTTTCTGACACGAGTTCTTTTTCTGTCACTATGTCAATATATCCTATAACAATGCCATAGCTTAATATCTTCAAATCTGGTGGAGGGTTTTCAAGTTGTTGTATTTCCTGTTGAATTCTGCTTAGTTTTTGTTTAATTTGATGAATTAAAAATTCTTTCAAATGTTTTTCCGCATTCATTTCTTTTTCCTCAATTTTGTAATATCTATTACATTATCTTTTTTCTCCTTCTGTTTTTCATTTTCTTTATCATTTTGAGTTGCGGTAGAAGAATCTCCTTCATCTTTTATTTTAGATTTAAAAACAGGCACTGCAAGCTGAACCCGTAGGTCTGGTGAAAAAACACCAGCAATTGCATTAATAGGGATATAACATTTTTCAGGTGTGTTTCCGAAGACAAGGGTTGCAGTAATTGCATCTTCATTCCAGTTAAATTTCATTCTGTTGTTAAACACCAGAACAAGTCCTCTCTCCTTTTCCTCTGGTAGAAAGCCTCTTTTGCCTATTACAACACTTTCATCATAATCAACAATTATAAAAACTCTTCCTGCAAACTCAAGAATTTCAAAGAAAGTATATTTTTTTAGAGCATTAACTCTGTTGATTAATTCATTTGTAAACTCAATCACTTTCTACTCCTGTAAAAGAATAAACCCAAACCAGCTAATATCATAATACTACATAAAATCTGCCCCATTGTAAAGATTCCTAAGATATAACCAATTTGAGGGTCAGGCTCGCGGAAAAACTCAACAACAAAGCGGAAAATGCCATAAAGAATTAAAAATAGAGAAGAGATGAGTCCAGACTTGTTTAATTTATCTTTTAAAAACCATAAAATTACAAAGAGCAATGCTCCCTCCAGTCCTGCTTCATAAAGCTGGCTGGGATGTCTTGGAAGAGGACCACCTTCTGGGAAAATCATAGCCCAAGGAACATCTGTAACTCTGCCGTAAAGCTCTCCATTAATAAAATTACCAATTCTTCCAAGTCCGAGTCCGATTGGTGCAGTAAGAACAAGCATATCTGTAAGAGTGAAGAAATCAAACTTTTTTATCTTAGTGAAAATCCATGCTGAAAATATTACACCCAGAAGTCCACCATGAAAGGACATACCTCCATGCCAGATAGCAAGAACTTCTAAGGGATTGTGAATATAGTAAGACAGATTATAGAAAAGCACATAACCAATTCTTGCACCAATGAGAAGTCCTAAAATTAAATAAAAATATAGATTTTCAAGGAAATCCTTTTCAACCTTTAGCCCCTTTCTTTTTATTTCACTTTTTACTATTAAATAAGAACAGAGAAAACCAATAAGATACATTAATCCATACCATCGAATTGAAAGAGGACCTATTTTTAAAATTTCTGGATTTATGTTCGGATATGGAAGCATGAATTATTTGGCACTCCCTCATTTTCTATGTTTCTGAAAAACCCTGTTTGATAGGCTTTTTCTTTCTCAAAAGTTTTCATAGATTTAACTATAGGAGAAAAGGGAATATTTGTTTTCAGTTCAAATTCTTGGAAGATATTAATTATTTTGTTTAAAATATCGGCGTTTCTTTCTCTAACAACAATGAGTACATCAAAATCAGATTCACCAGTAAAATCTCCTCTAACCCTTGAACCAAAGGCTACAACAGCAATTAATCCATTCCCAAGAGCCTTTTTAAGTTTTCCAATAATTTTTTTAAGTATCTGTTTTTCAGCTTTAAACATAATCTATTTTATCATAAACTTATTTTGATATAATTAAACAATGAAATTTCTTGAAAAATATGAAGATTTTGTCCTCTTATTTACGACGATTTTAATTATTTCTTTAAGCATAATTTATAGCTATTTGCTTTTTCACACCCTTGCTGAGATTTACAGCATTATCATCGGAACAACGATTTTTATAATCTACCTAAATCTCAGAGATAAAATTGACCAAGGATACGTAAGTCTTTTAGGGATTGCCTATCTATTTGTTTCAATTATTGACCTTATTCATACCCTTGCTTATAAAGGCATGAATATCTTTCAAGGTTTTGACGCTAATCTACCTACTCAACTATGGATATCAGCAAGATATTTAGAAAGCCTAAGTTTTCTATGTGCAACATTATTGATAAATAAAAAAATCAATGTCTATCCTGCAATTTGGATTTATTCTGCTATTACAGTAGCGAATTTTATATCTATTTTGGTCTTTAAAAATTTTCCTGATTGTTACATTGAAGGGCAAGGACTTACAGCTTTTAAAATTTATAGTGAATATGTAATATGTCTGATTTTGGCAGCATCCCTCATAATTCTTAGAAAAAACAAATCTGCTTTTCCAAAAGCCACACTTCTTTATTTGCAACTGGCTCTGATTACGACAATCCTTGCAGAACTTTCATTTACTAAATATGTAAGCGTCTATGGTGTTTTCAATTTTATCGGACATATTTTTAAAATAATTTCATTTTTCTTTATTTACAAAGCATTAGTAAAAACAGCACTTACAGACCCTTTTAATTTACTTTGGAAAAAATTAAAGGAAAACGAGGAAAGACTTAAGGAGGCTTACCTTAAATTAAATACTTATATAGAAGTTCTTGACCTTGTTTTTGTTGTTGTTGATAGAAATAAAAATGTTATACGAATTAATCAAAAAGGTGCAGAAAAATTAGGCTATACAAAAGAAGAATTAATTGGTAAGAACTGGTTTGATACAGTGATTCCTCAAGAAGAAAGGGAAAAAATGAAAATTGTATTTGATAGCATAATATCCGGTGAAACTGAACTTGTTGGATATTTTGAAAATAAGATATTAAGAAAAGATGGATTGGAACGAATTTTTGCATGGCATAATACTGTTTTAAAAGATACAAATGGGAAAATAATAGCTGTTGTTAGTGCTGGTGAGGATATAACAGATAAAAAAGTTTATGATGAAAATAGAGAAAAACTTGTAAATGAACTTCAAAAAGCACTTGAAGATATAAGAGTTTTAAAAGGACTTATCCCAATTTGTGCATGGTGCAAAAAAATAAGAAATGACGAAGGTTACTGGATGCAGTTAGAGAAGTATCTTCAAGAACATACTGAAGCAGAATTCACACATAGCATATGTCCAGAGTGTTATGAGAAAATCAAAAAGGATATTAAAAAGATGAATAGTTTTTAAATCTTCTCTCCTACATATAGATAAACTACTCCGAAACTTAATGAATGAGTTTTGATATTTTTAAATCCGCAATTCTGTAAAAGTTCAGTAAAATCCTCAGGTTTATAAAATCCCTCTATTGATGAGCCAAGGTATTCGTAAGCAGTCTTAACAGAAAATAGAGAAGCAATAGAAGGAACAATTTTTTTTAAATAAAACAGATAAGGTTTCCTAACAAAACCAGAGGGAAGAGAAAATTCAAGTATGATAATTTTGCCATTATCTTTAATTACTCTATGGATTTCTCTCAAAGCAACTTCTGTTTCATGCATATTTCTGATGCCAAAGGCACAGGTAACTGCATCAAAGATTTTGTCCCTAAATGGAAGCTCATATGCCGAGGCAGATACTGGAGTAAAGTCATTTTGAATTTTTCCCCTTGCAATCCTGAGCATTTCAAAACTTATATCAACTCCTATAACTTTTGCACCTTTTTTTAGGAGTTCTTTAGCAGAGTCTCCAGTTCCTACTGCAAGGTCTAAAACAAGTTGAGTTTCTTTATTTACAGCTTCTGTTGCCATTTTTTTTCTCCATAGAATATCCTGCCAAAAAGAAAGCAATCTGTTGAGAAAATCATATCGCGAAACTATTTTGTCAAACATAGATTTGATTTCTTGGGTTTCTTTCATATCCAAGAATTATATCATATTGTGACATAATAAACTATGTATATTCGCCAATTTGACCCATGGAAAAGTGAACTATGCACATGTCCACCAAAGTATTCACTGAATCCATATACTGGATGTGTTCATGGTTGTCTTTACTGTTATGCTTCTTCGTATATCAAAAATTTCTTTAATTTGAGGGAAAAACCTAAGCTTATAGAGAGTTTAAAAAGAGAGATAAAAAAAATTCCTAAAAATTCGCTAATTTCATTATGTAATACTTCTGACCCTTATCCTCCAGTAGAATTTAATAAAAAAATTACAAGAAAATGTTTGGAGATTTTCAAAGACAATGATATGAAAGTTCTCATCATAACCAAAAGTGATATTGTTTTAAGAGACATTGATTTGTTTAAAGAAATGCCTTCTTGCGTAACGATTACAATAACAACATTTAAACATTATAAGAAACTTGAGCCTTATGCTCCTGCACCAATACAAAGATTTAAAGCTCTTGAAGAGTTAGGTAAAAAAGGTATTCCTATAGGTATAAGACTTGATCCAATCATACCAATGCTGAATGAAGAAGAAATTGAAGCGATCTTAAAGGCAGCTAAAGATAGTGGTGTAAAGCATGTGATTGCAAGCACATTTAAACCAAGATGGGATAGTTGGCAAAGAATATCTCAGGCTTTTCCTGACATTGCTGGAAAAATTCAAAAACTTTATTTCAAAGATGGAGCAAAAATCTCAAACTCATGGTATTTAGCAAAGCCTTTAAGAAAAGATTTAATCCTTAAAGTAAAACAGACATGTGCTGCCCTCTCTTTAACATTTTCCTCATGTAGGGAAGGCTTTCCAGAGCTTAATAATTCTCCAAGCTGTGATGGAAGTCATTTGATTCCTGATAAAAGTTTTTCTCAAGAACAGGCAGCCATTCTTTTTTGAACTCTTGAAATCTTCTTTCAGCTATAGCCTGTCTCATTTTTTCAAAGAATCTGCAATAAAAGTAAAGATTATGTATTGTGTTAAGCCTCATTGATAGGATTTCTCTACACATATAAAGATGTCTTAAAAAGGCGCGGCTATAGTTTTTGCATGTATAACAATCACAATCTGGATCAAGAGGAGATAAATCTTCTTTAAACTCGCTTCTTTTGATACTTATGCGTCCCTGTGATGTAAAAAGCGTTCCGTTCCTTGCATTTCTTGTTGGTATAACACAATCAAACATATCTATACCGTGTTCTACTGCATGTAGAACATCTATCAAGTCGCCGACTCCCATTAGATAATGAGGTTTATCTTCTGGCATTAGTGGAGATATGTCTTTTACAATTTTATACATATCAGTTTTTGGTTCTCCAACGCTCAAGCCTCCAATTGCATATCCGTGAAAATCAATTTTTAGTAACTCTTCAAGAGCTCTAATTCTTAAATCTGAAAAAACCCCACCTTGAATTATTCCAAAAAGAGCCTGATAGGTATCCTGTTTTTCAAAATGTTCTTTGCATCTTTTTGCCCATTCAGTGGTAAGTTTTATAGATTTTTCAACATATTCTTCGTCTGCTGGATAAGGAATACATTCATCCAAAACCATCATTATATCTGAACCTAAGGCAAGCTGAATATCTATTGCTTTTTCAGGATTTATAAAATGAAGTGAACCATCAATATGTGACCGGAACTCAACTCCCTCTAAGGTTATTTTTCGTAAAGAGGCTAAACTATATATTTGAAATCCTCCGCTATCAGTAAGAATTGGACAATGCCAGTTAATGAATTTATGAATTCCTCCAATCATTTTAATTGTTTCATGTCCTGGTCTTAAATAAAGATGATATGTATTTGAAAGAATGATTTCATATCCAATTTGTCTTACTTCTTCTGGAGTCATTGCTTTGACTGTTCCATTTGTTCCCACAGGCATAAATGCTGGAGTATGGATAATTCCTCTTTGAGTTTCAATTATTCCATTTCTTGCAAGTCCATCTTTCTGCAGGATTTTAAATCGCATTTAAATATTTTAACAGGTTGTTGAATGAAAATTCCCGAATTACCAGATATAGAAATGCTGGGTTAAATGAGTTTGCCGCCCTCTGAGACGAGTCAGAGAGCGGTATTATTTTTTTATCTCAAAATATCCTTTAAATCTTCCTCTGCGGTTTTTATTGGTTTAATTCCGAAATTATCAACAAGTACCTTAAGCACATTGGGACTTACAAAGGCTGGTAGCGTTGGTCCAAGACGAATATTTTTTATACCAAGATAAAGCAAAGTTGTTAAAATAGCCACTGCCTTTTGCTCAAACCATGAAAGGATAAGGGAAAGAGGTAGCTCATTAACACTTACATTAAATGCCTTTGAAAGTGCAAGAGCAATTTGAATTGCTGAATAGGCATCATTGCATTGACCAACATCAAGAAGTCTTGGAATTCCGTTAATTGAACCGAGTTCTTTGTCAAAGAATCTGAATTTACCACAGGCTAAGGTTAACACTATCGTATCTTTAGGTGTTTTCTCAACAAACTCAGTATAATAACTTCTTCCAGGCTTTGCGCCATCGCAACCACCAACAAGAAAGAAGTGGCGAATTTTTCCTGCTTTGACAAGCTCAATTACCTTGTCAGCAACACTAAGTACACTGTTTCTTGCAAAACCAACCATTACTGTTTTATCTTCCTTATCTTCTGTAAATCCGGGCAGTTCAAGTGCTTTTTCAATAACAGGAGTAAAATCTTTGTCTTTAATATGTTTAACCCCTGGCCAACCTACTACACCAGTTGTAAAAATTCTGTCCTTATAGCTTTCCTGAGGCTTAATTATACAGTTTGTTGTCATAAGTATAGCACCCGGGAATTGAGCAAACTCTCTCTGTTGATTCTGCCATGCTGTGCCATAATGCCCATAAAAATGTTTGTATTTTTTGAGTTCTGGATAGCCATGACAGGGAAGCATCTCCCCATGAGTATAAACATATATTCCCTTGCCTTCTGTTTGTTGCAAAAGAAGTTCAAGGTCTCTAAGGTCATGACCTGACACAACTATTGCCTTGCCTTTTTTATGTCCAAGAGGAACAGGAGTTGGAACAGGATGTCCGTATCTACCAGTGTTTGCTGCATCAAGAAGTTCCATTGCTCTCAGATTAATTTCACCAGCCCGAAGTACCATATTTAACCAGAAGTCAAGGTCTCCATTTCTTTGCATTGCATCAAGAGCTTCATAAATAAAGGCATAAACCTTTTCATCTTCTTGCCCAAGAATCTGAGCATGGTCAGTATATGCAGCAATTCCCCTTAAGGAGTAAAGAGTTATTTCTTTTAATGACTGAACATCTTCATTTGATGAACTATGGAAAATTTTCTGATTTGCCTCCTCGCCTTGTTTTACAAGTTCTTGTAAATTGTCAGCTGGTTGAAACTTACAGGATTCAGTTTCCTGAACTTTAAAGCCCATTTGTTTAAGCTCATCTCTTAGTTTTACTGCCTCATAAATAAAGTTTTTGATTGCTTCTGAGTCAAAATTCACATTTGTGAGGGTTGCAAAAAGCGCTTCAACAGTAAATTTGTTAATCCTTTTCATCACATTCTGTGTCTTAGATGAATTTTCTTTCAGAGCTTCCTTTGCATAGGTTGCAAGTCCCTGAAGTGCATATGTAAGTAAATCCTGAAGATAGGCAGTATCAGGCTGTTTTCCACATACACCTAATTTTGTGCAAGGATTTGCTGTTTGTTCACATTGTCTACAAAACATGGTTAAACCTCCTAAAAGTTTTTCTTTATGATTAATTTTATCTAAAAAAAACGATAAAAAGTATGATTTAAATCATACTTCGGAACATTCAACTTATTAATAAAACATTGGAATGTTGAAGTCTTTGTTTTCAAATAAAAGCAAAAATTAAGACTCAATAATATTTAAATAATAGAAACCATAATAATATGTTAAGTTATCTATGAAATAGTATATGCAACAAAATTATATATGCAATAATTTATTGCATATATAATTTTGTTTATTTTATTTATTTCCAATATTATTTTTAATTAAATTTCAAAAAAATAGAGCTATAAGAAACAAATTGTTGCATTTTTTATTAATTTTTTAATGGATTTTTAAAGCAAAATTTAAACACAAATCAAATATATAAAAAAAATTAAATTCATAGATAAAAATTGGTACGTTAATTGTTTTTTAGAAAATGTAAACAAAATATTTAAGGAAAGGAGGTAAACCAATATGCAATTTCAAGCAAACTGGGGATTATTAATTGCTCTTTATTTATTTTTAGCTGGAATTTCAGCAGGAGCTTATATTAGTGCCTTTGTTTCCAAATTGAAAACAGGGTCAGATAATATAACAACAAGAGTAGGTGTTTTAATTGCTTTTCCATGTTTGATTTTAAGTTTGCTTTTTTTGTTTTTAGATTTAGGAAAATCTTTTAATTTCATGTATGCTTTTTTACGACCATTCAGTTCTGTTATTGCTGCAGGAACATGGATATTAACTTTCTTTTTTATTGTGAGTCTAATACAATGGCTTAGTTATTTTAAAAATAAAAAATTATCTATATTTATAGAAAATATCATATGGGGTTTCGGATTTGTTTCTGCTGTTCTGACAGCTTTTTATACAGGAGTTCTACTATGGGAAATGCAAGGAGTACCTTTTTGGAATAGCATTTTATTACCTTTTCTTTTTCTTGCATCAGCTATTTCTACTGGAATTGCTACTGTAGTTATAATAATTCTTATTTTCGTTTCAAAAAAACAAGATATCAGGCAGGAATATAGCGTCTTAAAATTTTTATCTCAAATAGATCTTTGGGCAATAGGAATTGAAGCTTGTATTCTTGCTATTTATTTAGCTTTTAACATTTTGTCCTCAAAGCCTGCAGCAGTTACCTCTGTTTATAATCTTATAACAGGCTCTTTATCTTTACCCTTTTGGTCTTTGGTAATCCTTATAGGTTTAATAGGTTCTTTTTATTTTGATTGGAAAACTATAAAAATCAAGGAGTTATCTCCATCATTTATTTTAAATAACATTTTAGCAAGCTTCTGTTTACTGATCGGAGGTTTTATGTTGAGATACCTTGTTCTTGCAGCAGGCACATTAGGCACATTGGCTAATTTATATTAAGGAGGTGAAAATATGAAAAAAATAGAATTAAGCAGAAGAAACTTACTAAAATGGGCAAGTACCTCTGCTTTATTGACAATGTTCCCTTCAACTTTGAGACGCTTTGTTTCTGTTACCGGTTTAGCTGAGGCTTCAGAAAAAGAAATAAAATATACTATTAGCAAAAAAATGCCTCAGGTATGTGCACGTGCTTGTGAATGCGATTGTGCTTACTATGTAGTTATAGGTAAGGATTCTGAAACGGGCATAGAAAAAGCTTTAACCTTAGAAGGCTGGCAGGATGATCCTGTTTCAAGAGGAAAATATTGTATTAAAGGACTTGCATTTGTAGATTCTATGTATGATCCTGACAGATTATTGGTAGCTTTAAAAAGAACAAATCCTAAAAAAGGTATAAATGAAGATCCGGGTTGGATTGTTGTTTCAACAGAAGAAGCTTTAAAAGAAATCGTTCAGAAGATGAAGAAATTTAATAAGGATGAAATTGTTTTTTGTTCTCCAGGAGATCCTTATACAAACCGACTTTGTAGATCTATTGGTGTCAGAAGATCTGATCAACGAACAGAGTGTTTTGGCACCCATTACTATATAAATTCTTTGATGTTGACTAATCCTCCTAATAAGTACTATTCAAGCACTTATACTGTAACTCACTCTGTATGGGGATTTGATTACAGTAACACAAAATATATGATTTGGTTTGGGTTTGATTCTTTTAGTAAATGCGGTAAAGCCGGAATTTTAAATCACATTGCTGAAGGAAAACGCAAAGGAACAAAAATTGTCATATTTAATCCTATAAAAACTCCCATAGCTGATGGCTATGCTGATGAGTGGTATCCTATAAAACCCGGAACAGATCTCGCTGTAGCTTTAGCAATGATTAAATTCATCATAGACCATAAACTTTACAATGAAAAATTTTTAAAAGAATATACAGATGCTATAGCTCTTGTTGATGAAAAAACTCGTAAACATGTTGGCAGTAGTGATAGAAATTGGTTTGCTTGGTGTAAAACTCATCAAAGAATTGAACCTTTATCAAAATGTGATGATCCTGCATTGGAAGGAGGTCCTTATAAATTTGAATTTGAGGGAAAACAAATTAGTGCTAAACCTGTATTACAAATTTTAAAAGAAAATCTTAAAGATTGTACTTCTGAATGGGCTTCTAAAATTAGTGAGGTTCCTATAGAAGTGATTAATAGAATTGCGGAAGAATTCGCAAAAGCCTCTCCTTATAGTTGTATTCCTAATTTAAAACGTGATGCTGCTGGTCCCAACTATGCAAACAGTTGGAGATTAATGCATGCAATAAATATTCTTCATTGCTTAGGTGGTTCTTTTGACCATGAAGGTGGTGTGTTATTAATATCTGATGTAAAAGTTCCATGGTTAGAAGATATTGCACCTCCTGTGAAACCTTATCCTCCACTTCCTAAAGAATCTCCTGATTTTAGACATGAATTTCCTATAACTGAAAATATTTATCAAAAGAAAGATTTTTCTGCTCCCGGGCATTATGGTATTCTCGGATATGGCCTTTATAAAACTAAAAAAATAAAGTGTGTTTTCTTTAGAAATCCCTATAGAGGACTTTTTGCCCTTGTTCAACCACAAATGGTGGAAAAAGCTCTCGAAAACATAGAATTAGTTATTGATTGGAATATGTATGTTGATGATTTGTCCTATTATTGGTGTGACTATATTTTGCCTGCTCCCCATCAATTTGAAGAGGCTAAATTGGATATTAGACAGTATTATCCAAAATATCCATGTTATGTAGCAGGTAGTCCTGTTCAAAAAGCTCCTGGTGATTGTATTGGATGGGGTAAACTTGCAGTAAAAATAGGATTAGCATTGGCTCCAGAATACTGGACGATTGATGGTAGTGGTAATCCAGAAAAGGTTATCCCTACTAATACTGGTGATTATGCACTCAAGAAGCAAGGTATTGCAAATACTGTTCAGGAATTTATAAATAGTAAAGGTGGTATATGGATAAACAAAAGATTCTACAAAAACTGGAGCACGATTAAAGAAATTGGGTATGGGCGTCCACAGGGTCGTATAAGAATGTATATTGATGAATTTGTTGATGTAGCCCATGAACCACTTCCAATATGGTCACCCCGCTGGACAGAACCTGAGGGAGAATATAGATTTTCATTAGTTGTCACCAGGGCGCCTTGGACAATGCATTCTGACCCTAATTTCATAAATAATCCTATTCTTAAATCACTTTCTGCAAAAAATTATATAGATTGCGTATGGATAAATCCTCAAGTAGCAAAAGAAATGGGAATTTCAGAAGGAGATTGGATAGTGTTAGAAACAAATCCTAAATATATGACTGAGTTACCTCGTCCGGTGAAGGCTCAGGTGCATATTTCTAATAGAGTAGCTCGTAAAGACTGCGTTTTGGTTTTTCATGGATTAGGACATCGCTCTCCTAAGTTAAGAATAGCCAAAAATTTCGGATATAGAGACGGTGACTTAATCCCTCAAAAAGATCCGAATATTGTTAAAAAACATGACCCTACAGGCATGGGATGGGTTGAAGATGTTTATGTGAAAATTAAGAAAGGAGGTAAATAATAAAATGGGAAATTATGCATTTCTTATTGATACGAGATTTTGTACAGGTTGTAATACATGTTTTTATAAATGTGTCCAAGAAAATAGATATCATTTCCAAGCAGCTAAAGGACTCGCAAGAACGACGGTTTTTATTCAGGATAATGGTTTACTTCATCATCGGTGTATGCATTGCGAAAATCCTTCTTGTGTTGCTTCTTGTCCAAGTGGAGCCTTTTATAAAACGCCTGAAGGAATAGTTCTTCATAATCCTCAACATTGTATCGGATGTAGAACATGCGTAGTTGCATGTCCTTTCAATGTTCCTCAATGGGATTCAGATAAAAAAGAGTTTGTTAAATGTACAATGTGCATCCATAGAGTAAGTAAAGGTTTGTTGCCAGCTTGTGTTGAGGCTTGTCCTACAGAAGCACTTACATTTGGAAAACGTCAAGAAATTTTAGATAAAAGTCAAAAACTCTCACAGGAAACAAGGTTATTTATGTATGGAAGAGAAGAAAATGGTGGTACAAGTGTTTTTATTCTAACTAAGGAAAAACCCACTGATATTGGATATCCTTCGGTTGCGAATATCTCTATAACTGGAAGAGGATCAAAAACTCTCGTAGGAGCGACTGCAGCTGCGGCAATTGTTTATATAGGATTGAAAAAATATAGTGAACGTAGAAAAGAAATAGAAGAAAAGAAAAAACAATGAAAGGAGAGGGATGGGGGATAAGCCCATCCCTATTTATTATGGAAATAAAAAATGAGATAAGACAATTTTTTTATTCATTTTTTTCAGAAATTTTGGATTATCCAAAAATTGAATTAATAATTAAATTATTTTCTAACGAATTCTCTAAAAACATAACTTTTTTAAAGGAATTTTTTAAGAATGAAAAAATAAATTCAAAGATTTCAACGAACATTTATAAGTTTTTAAAACATATTAGGGGAATAAATAAAGCTTCATATTCTGAGGTTTATCTTTTAGAATTACAAAAAGAATATACAAGGCTTTGTCATGTTTCTAAGCCAAGATTATTACCTCTCTTTGAATCAGTTTACAAAGAAGGGAAACTGTTCCAAGAGTCAACTATTAAGGTAGTTCAACTTTATCGTCAAGCAGGTTTAGAAGTGATAAATAACTTTTCTTTGCCACCAGATCATATCTCTCTTGAATTAGAGTTTATGGCCTATTTATGTTCTCAAGAAACAGAAGCATTAGCTAAAAATGAATTTAATATTATTGAAAAATTGCAAAAGTTGCAATTACAAATGTTTCATGATCATTTGTATCCTTTTGCTACAGAATTTGCAGCAAGACTGCAGAAATATTCAGTTATTGATTTTTATAAATTGGTTGCTGAGTTATTGGAAGATTTTATGATATTAGAAAAGGATTGTTATTTTTTGAAATTACAGGCAGAATTTATAATAGATAAAAATTAATCCGATAATCTCCTTTTTCCTAAAAATCTGTAAATTTATAGCCTATCCCTGTTACTGTAATAATATATTTTGGTTCTGTTGGGTTATCTTCAATTTTTTTTCTAAGATGCATAATGTGTACATCTATAACTCTGCTCCAAGGATATATTTTTTCTTCTTTACTCCATAAAAATTTTTTTAATTCTTTTTTTGAAACCACTTCACCCTTTTTGGAAATTAAATAACAGAGCAGATCATATTCTTTTGGCGTAAGAATTATTTCATTGTCTTTTTTCTTAACAACTCTCTTTTTAAAATCTATAAATAAATCTCCGATTTTAATCTGATTAATAGAGACAGATGCTGTTCTTCTAAGGCAAGCTTTAACTCTTGCAATAAGTTCAAGTGTTTCAAAAGGTTTAATTACATAATCATCTGCTCCAATTTCCAATCCAAGGACTCTATCTGAGATTTTATCCTTTGCAGTAAGCATGATCACAGGAAGTGCAAGATTTTTTTGTCTTATTTCTTTTAAAATTTCAAATCCATCAGCATCAGGAAGCATTATGTCAAGAATTAAAAGATTGACTTGATTAATAAAGTTTTTACCTTTTTCCCAGTTTTCAGTTGTAATTACTGTAAAACCATGAAGTTCAAAATTGGCTTTCAAAATTCTTAATATATCAGGATCATCATCAACAACAAGAAGTGAAATATCATCCATTTTTATTCCTCGGTAACCAAAAGTAAAAACAACTTCCGCGCTCTAAATTTTTAACACCGATTCCACCCTTATGTGATTCTACAATAGCTTTTGAAATAGCAAGTCCAAGCCCTGTACCTGTTGAATTTTTGCCTTTATAAAATTTTTCAAAAATTTTTTCTTTTTCCTCTCCCAAGATTCCTTCTCCCATATCTTCAACTTCAACCCATATGCTATCATCTTTCTGCCATCCTCTTATGGTTATTTCAGAATTACCAGGACTAAACTTTATGGCATTGATAAGAAGATTACATATAACCTGTTGAATTTTATCAGCATCAGCATAAAGACAAAGATCCTGAGAGACTTTTACAGTAAATCTAATATTTTTTTCATTTTGAATAAATTCTACCACAGTGTCTTCAATTAGTTCTCTTAAGTTAAAATTATGATACTGAAATTCCATAATACCTGCTTCTATTCTTTCAAGATCAAGCATATTTTTAACCATTCTTATAAGTCGCTCTGAATTCCTCTTAATAATATCAAGAAATTGAATAATTATTTCAGAGTCTTGATTTTCTTTAAAAGTTTGTAAAAGATAATCCACTGCTCCTTTTATGGATGTTAAAGGAGTTCTTAATTCATGGGCAGCGCTGGCAATAAAATCTGATTTTTTTGTATTAAGCTCTAAAAGCTGTCTGTTAGCTTCTTCAAGTTCTTTTGTTGCTTCTTTGATTCTTTCATGCAAAGATTGATGATAAATATTTATTTCATTTACCATTTCAATAAAAGTTTTATAAATTTCTTCAAATTCATCTCCTGTATTTAAAGCCTGTTTTGGAGGAATTTTTCCTTCCTTGAAATCTTTAATAGATTTTCTAAACCAATACAGTGGTCGTGATATATATATACCTACAAGAAAAATCACTGCAATGATTAAGGAGCCAATAGTAAAAAACATGATAAAGAGTAACTTTTCTTTGTTAGCATAAACTTCTTTAAAAATTTTATCTACTGGTAAAATAACACTTATTGCTCCGCGTACATCTCCTATTTTATAACCCTGTTTAATATGACATTGAAGACAAGCCTGTTCTGTCCGCAAAGGATACACATATACAAAGTACTTTTCACCACTAAAATCTGCTATTTCAGAATAGGAATCTTGCCTTGAGGTTTCAAACAGTTGAAGAGCTTTCTTTTCAATACTATTAGGTGCATTATCAGGATTTATAGGGTTGAGGCTAACAATTCTGAACCTGTAAGAAACCATTTTTTCTGCATACTCAGAAAGTTCTCTTGTAACTAATGCGGGATTTCTTAGAAGAAAAATTTTACCTTGAAGATCTTTTACCTCTGGAGTAAGTCCTACTTTATAAAGATATGGATTCGGTTTTTCTTCTGGAAGTTTTTTAACAAGAATACCTCCATGGTCAGCTATCCATTTTCTTAAAACTATTATTTGTTGAGCTATTGTTTTTGCTTCATTTTCAATCTGTTTGATTAAAAGTTTTTCTTGATGAATGTTAACTATGTAAAAAGATACCAGTAAAACTGTTCCAACTACCATGGCAAGAAAAATTGTAAATTTATAAGTAAGGTTTAATGGGATTCTAAAAAATTTTTCAAGAGTCATATTCATTTTTACAATTTTTTTACATGGATTTAACATACTCTTTATCCTGTAACAGATTATTATTTATATATAAACTTATAACAAAAAAAGGAGGTTTTGTCTATGAGTAACGTAAGAACGAAATTAACAAGGAGAGAATTCCTTAAAATTTTTACAGGAGCAACTGCAGGAATAGTATGGATAGTAAATTATCCAGAAAAAGTTTTAGGAACATCTGGTTCTGAGGAATTAAATTGGCATAAAGCAGTATGTAGATTTTGTGGAGTAGGTTGCGGATTATTGGTTGCAACAAACAATGACAGGATTGTAGCTATTAAAGGAGATCCTGAATCCCCAACTAATAAAGGACTTATATGTATAAAAGGTACTTCAAATGCAAAAATTCTTTACGGTGAAGATAGAATAACTACTCCACTTATGAGGATTAATGATAAGGGAGAATTTGATAAAAAAGGAAATTTTAAACCAGTGAGTTGGCAAAAAGCTTTTGATGAAATGACAAGACAGTTTAAAAAGTATTATTCTGAATTCGGTCCTTCCGCAATTGCCATGTTAGGTTCAGGGCAATGGACAATTTTTGAAGGATATGCTGCTGTAAAACTTATGAAAGCAGGCTTTAGAAGTAATAATCTTGAGCCAAATGCAAGACTTTGTATGGCAAGTGCTGTAGCAGCTTTCATGCAGACTTTTGGAATAGATGAGCCAGCAAACTGTTATGATGATATTGAGCTTACTGATACAATAATCGCTTTTGGTTCTAATATGGCAGAATGTCATCCTATACTTTGGTCAAGAATAATTGATAGAAAACTTTCTAACCCTGAAAAAGTTAGACTCGTTGCGTTATCTACTTATAGACAGCGCACCACTGATATGGCAGATATTGTAATTATTATTAAACCTCAAACCGATATTGCTATCTTAAATTATATTGCAAGAGAAATTGTTTACAGTTATCCTGAAGCAATAGATAAAGATTTTGTAGAAAAACACTGTATATTTGCTACAGGATATGTAGATATTGGTTATGAAATGAGAGATCCTGAACATTTGAGATATACTGAACTTGAAAAAGAAACCATAAAAAAACAGCGACAAAAAATAGTATCAGAAAATGAGGCTATTGCTCTTTCATATTTGGGGATAAAAGCTGGAGATATTATGGAAATGAAGCATACTCAAAAAGCTGATGTTCACTGGGCAATTTCTTTTGAAGAATTTAAAAAAGCTCTTGAACCATATACCCTTGATTATGTAGCAAGACTTTCAAAGGGAGATCCAGAAGAGCCTATTGAAGAATATAAGAAAAAACTAAAAATGCTTGCAGACCTTTATATTGAAAAAGGTAGAAAAATTTTAAGTTTTTGGACAATGGGATTCAATCAACATACAAGAGGAACATGGGTAAATGAAGCGATTTATATGATTCATCTTCTTTTAGGAAAATTTGCAAAACCTGGAAATGGGGCATTCAGTCTTACAGGGCAACCCACAGCCTGCGGAACAGCGAGAGAGGTAGGCACTTTTAGTCATAGACTCCCTGCCGACATGGTAGTCAATAATCCTGAACACAGAGCATTAGCTGAAAAAATATGGAAATTACCTGAAGGGACATTGAATCCAATACCCGGGGATCATTTCTTAAAAATTATGAGAGAGATTGAAGATGGAAATATAAAATGGATTTGGATTCAAGCCTGTAATCCATTACAGGATTTGGCAAATGCTCGACACTGGATTGAAGCTACACGTGATATGGATAATTTTATAGTTGTTTCAGAAGTTTATCCCGGAATGTCAGCAAAAATGGCTGATCTTATACTGCCTGCTGCTTTGCATTTTGAAAAATGGGGAGCGTTTGGAAATGGAGAAAGAAGAACCAATATCTGGGCTCAACTTGTAACGCCTGTTGGCTTAGCCATGTCTGATTTATGGCAGATGGTAGAGTTCTCCAAATTGTTCAAACTTAAAGAAGTATGGAAAGAATGGAAATTAAGAAACGGAACAGTTCTTCCTAATGTTATTGAAAAAGCAAATACAATGGGTTATTCTCCTGAGACAACTCTTTATGAGGTTATTTTCGCAAATAAAGATTCAAAGAAGTTTATATGGAATTCTTCAGGTAATAATCCTTTAAATACAGAGGCTCAAGGTGATAAAAGAAAGATTATAGGTATTGATGGTAAACCCTTCAAAGGATATGGATTTTTTATCCAGAAATATCTTTTTGAGGAGTATAGAACCTTTGGGCTCGGAAACGGCCATGACCTTGCTGACTTTGATACTTATCTCAAAACAAGAGGGCTTAGATGGCCGGTAGTGAATGGAAAAGAGACTAAATGGCGATTCAATGCAGAGTTTGATCCTTATGCCCAAAAAGCTAATGCAGGAGAGTTTGCATTTTATGGTAAATCTTTTAAGAAAATTCCAAAAGGAACGCTTTTTGGTCCATCCAGTGAAATGATAGATTGTACGAATAAGGCTAAGATATTCTTTAGACCTTATATGGACTCTCCTGAAATACCTGATGAGAAATATCCATTCTATCTTTGCACAGGACGAGTTATTGAACATTGGCATAGTGGAACTATGACCATGAGAGTTCCTGAGCTTTACAGAGCTATGCCAGAGGCTTTTTGTTACATGCATCCAAAAGATGCAGAAAAAATAGGTGTAAAAGATGGGGAACTGGTATGGATAGAAAGCAGAAGAGGTAAAGTAAAGGCAAGGATTTCTACTAAAGGGAGGAACAGACCTCCGGTTGGCTATATATTTGTTCCATGGTTTGATGAAAGAGTATATATAAATAAAGTAACTCTTGATGCTGCCTGTCCAATTTCTAAACAGGTAGATCATAAAAAATGTGCAGTCAAAATTTATAAGGCTTAAGGAGGAGCAAAAAATGGCGAGAAAATTTTTAATGATAATTTTACTTTGTATTTTAGCTTTTTATGTAGAGGCAAAGAATAATGATTTTATAATTCCTGAAAAAATAGGGATCAGAAAATCATCTCTTCGTATAGAAGAAGTCATTCCTCCAGCCATATTAGAGTCTGAATCTGCAGAAGAATCCATGTATGGAAAATATAAAAAAGCTTATTCAACAGCACCACCACCGATTCCTCATTCTGTAAAAGATTATATGCCAATAACTCAGAAAAAGAATGCTTGTATTGAGTGCCATGAGATAGATAAAGCAAAATTATTTAATATAAAGTCTATGCCTTATTCTCATTATGTCAATGCGAGAACAGGACAAAAACTTCCTTTTTTTTATAATGGAATATATAACTGTAGTTTATGTCATGTGCCACAATTAAATATACAGCTACCTGTACAAAATATTTTTTCAAAATGAACAGGATTTAAAAATTTTTTACATGAAATTTACAAAAACTTTACAAAATATCTGATATAATTGTAACAAAACAGAAAGAAAGGAGGGGGTATGCAAAAAAAATGGGCTAAATATGGAATATTAGCAATCTTTTTCTTATTGTTTTTAATTATCTTGCTTTCAAAAAATATCCTTGCCAAGACTAACTCTCCAGAGTTTTGTGCTAAATGTCATGTTATGCAAGACGAATATGTAACCTTAATGAAGGGAGGGATTCACAACTCCTTAAGATGCGTAGACTGCCATCTTCCAAATGATTCAAAGGCAAATTTTTATCTATGGAAAGGCATTGATGGAACAAAAGATGTAGTGCATTTTTACTCTGGAAGCGTGCCTGAAAGAATTATTATCTCTGCTCATGGTAAAAAAATAGTTCAGGAAAACTGCGTAAGATGTCATGAAGGAATAGTCTCAAAGATTAACGTATCAGATAGAAAATGCTGGGACTGCCATAAAAGAATATCACACAGACAAGCAGGTTTAAGAGAAACTATTTAAGGGGGTGTTTTGATGAAAAGATGGAGTTTTATATGTTTTTTGTGTTTTATGGCTTTTGTTTTATTTTCCTGTGCACCTGAAAAGCCTAAGGAATTTAAAGCTACGGCTATTTCAGAAAATGAAGTTGATCCAGAAGTCTGGGGAAAGGTTTATCCAATTCATTATGAGATGTATAAACAGTCTCAGGAACCAACACCTGCTGGAAAGAGTAAGTATAAAAAAGGATGGGATACTGATAAAGTTATCTATGATAAACTTTCGGAGTATCCTTTTATGGCATTGCTATACAATGGGTGGGGTTTTGGAATTGAATATAATGAACCGAGGTCTCATTTTTATAGATTAATTGATCAGCTTGAAATAGACCCATCAAGACTTAAACCAGGTGGTGTGTGTCTAACCTGTAAAACTTCCTATGCACCTGAGCTTGAAGCAAAATATGGTATTAACTACTACAACAAACCCTACAAGGAAGTATGGAGTTGGATACCAGAAAAACATAGAAAGCTCGGAGACTCATGTATTGATTGTCATAATCCAAAAGATGCCTCACTTCAGATAAGAAGAGGATTCACACTTGTTAAAGCCCTTCAAACAATGGGTGTTGATACCAACAATATTCCTCATCAGCAGATGCGTAGCATTATTTGTGCCCAATGTCATGTTACATACGTTGTTCCAAGAGACAAAGATATGAAACCTACAGGACTGTTTTTCCCTTGGCAGGGAAGTAAACTTGGTGGAATTACTATTGAAAATATTATTAAAGTTCTAAAAAGTGATCCCGCCTACGGTGAGTGGAAGCAGGCTGTTACAGGCTTTAAGCTTGGCTATATAAGACACCCAGAATTTGAATTTTTCTCAAACAACTCAACCCACTGGAATGCAGGAGTATCTTGTGCAGACTGTCACATGCCTTACAAAAAAATGGGTGGCTTCAAAGTATCTGAACACAGGATAATGAGTCCTCTTAAGTCTGATATGAAAGCGTGTCTCCAGTGTCACAGTGAGACTCCAGAGTGGCTTAAACAGAGAGTATTAACCATACAGGACAGAACAATGAGTCTACTGCTTAGGGCAGGATATCAGACAGCAGTTACGGCAAAGCTTTTTGAGATTGCAAACAAAGCACAGGAGCAGGGCAAAAAACTTGACCAAAACCTTTACAACAAAGCAAAAGACCTTTATCTTGAAGCACTTTACAGAGTAATATTCATAGGTGCTGAAAACTCAATTGGATTTCATAATCCTACAGAGGCTGGAAGAATTCTTGGTGATGCCACAGCCTACGCATCAAAATCAGAGGCGGTTTTAAGGACAATGCTTGCACAGGCAGGAGTAAGCGTTCCTGTAAATATAGACCTTGAACTTAAAAAATATCTTAATGGCCGTGGAGAGAAGAAGCTTAACTTTAAACCGGAGCAGGAATTTAAAGACCCTTACGGAACTCAGCAAAACATAGAGGCTTTACTTAAATAAAAATTATTAAAGCTTCTGCAGTCTGGAGAGCATTCAGATGCAGAAGCTTTTTTATTTTAAATAATTTAATCTGTTAAAATTATATTTATGCTGGAGAAATTAGCCATTTTTCAAATTCTCAATGAAAATGATATAAAGACTCTTGAGAAAAATCTTAAAGTCTACAAATTTAAAAAGAGAGAGACGATTTTTAATGAAGGTGATATCCCGCAATGGTTTCATGTTTTGATTAAAGGCAAGATTAAGATATCTAAATTTTCAAACAATGGCAAAGAGATTATTCTTGAGCTTTTAGATGCACCAGATTTCTTCGGAACTCTGGCTTTGCTTAAGAATATTCCCTATCCAGCCAGCGCTATCGCAATAGATGACTGTGATATTGGGAATATTCCTTCCAAGACTTTCCTTCAGATAGTTAATAAATATCCTGAATTACAGTCTGAAATACTACATCATGTTACCATGAGACTAAAATCAGGCATTGAAAGTCTTAAAAATATTGCTTTAGTTGATGTTTTATCAAGAATTGTTTATCAGATTCTTAAACTTGCTAATAAATATGGTAAAAAAGTATCCGAAGGTATTCTGATAGATTTAAAACTTACAAAACAGGAAATTGCAGAAATGTCAGGAACAACTACTGAGACAGCAATAAGGATAATGAGTAAATTAAAAAAAGAAGGTTATATAACTGAACAGAATCGCAAAATTATTATCAAAGATATAGAAATGCTTTTAAATTTACTTAAAGATTAATTTTATGCCCAAAGGAGGACAACCATGGAATGTAAGATTGAAAGAAACAAAAAAATCTGTAACTGTAGTTACGAACCTTGCGAGAAAAAAGGAATTTGTTGTGAATGTTTGCATTATCACAGAAAAAGAGGAGAACTTCCAGCATGTTATTTTACTCCAGAAATAGAAGCTACCTATGACAGGAGCATTAAAAGGTTTATCTCTATGCATCAAGGTAAAAAGTAAGGTTTTCTAAAACAACATCTCTTGCATCATTAATTTTTTTTGATAAATCAACTTTTACAACTGTTATACCTGCAATTGAAGCATATCTACGGCAGGTAAATACTGTAATGCATTTATTGGAGTAAATTGCTTTACCTGCTATATGATAATCATGTCCTCTGATAAAGCAAGAAGCATTGATACTATTTAAAAAACTGATAAGTTGCTCTTCTGTAAATTTAGGGATTCCGAATCCTCTGAACATTGGTGATATTGCTGCATCAGTCCACAATATTTCTAAAATTAAATCTTGTTTTGATTTGTCATCTATTTGTTGTCCATGAAAAGGAAATCCTGCATGGGATGCCACAATTCCATTTATTGTTTGTATCATTAAAGGCATTTCTCTGAAAAGAGATATAGCGGCATCATGAATTTTTATTCCTGTTTTGCCGAATATATCTATAAGTTCTTTATCAAATTCATAGGGATAACAAAAAACTGAATAGTGTGCTTCATGATTGCCTTTTAGAAGAAAGATTCTGTCTGGAAAATTTAGTTTAAGCAAGCATAGATAAAGGAGGTTATAAAGAGAACCTTCAGGTTCGGGTTCTCTATCTATATAGTCGCCAAGAAATATCAGACAATTTTTAGTTTCCTGTAGAAAAAATCTTTTTACAATGTATTTTGTAGTTGAAAAATCTCCATGAGTGTCTCCAACAAAAACTGCTTCTCCTTCTACAAAATTTAGTTTTATGTATGGAGGTTCTTGTTTTAAAATCTCAGTTGTGGTTTTGAAAACTTGAATAATGCTGTCTGGCTCTAAATTTTCAATTAACTCAGGATTATAAAGAACCTCCAACTGCATCTAATAACTCCTTATGATTTCCATCAGAGGCTATTTCTTTTATAAATTTTGTTGCCTCTGGTGTCCCTATTGATTTTAAAGCATTAACAATTGCTATCCTGACTGCCAGACTTTTTTCAGAATAAAAGGCTTCTTTAAGATATTTAATAGATTCCACCATCTTAAGCCTTCCCAATGATTTTGCAGTAGCTTCTCTTATGAGAATTTCAGGGTCTTTTAAGCCTTCTTTTAAAATATCAAGAAGCCTCATGTTCGGCTTGAAGTTTCCAAGAGCATCTGCAACATAGGATTTTAGAGAAGGACACTCGTGATGGAAAAAATGATCTTGAAACATATTTAATAAACTTTCCTGTGCCTGAGAAGTACCGATATTTCCGAGAAGGCTTATAGCTCGTATTCTGTACCTCCAATCATATCCTCTTGCATCAGCCAGCTTTATAACCACGGAAAGCATATCAGGGTTTTTAAATCTTTCTACAAATGCAGGCTCTGAAATTTTTTCTCTCCATTTAGGAGTATCAAGTTCTTTAAGAAGTTCATCAATTGTTAGTGCATAAGAAGTGAGCGGGAAAAGAATAACTCCCAGAATTAAAAATTTAAAAAATTTTTTCATAAAATACCTCCAACGAATTCTTATATTGTTATAATAAAACTATGCAATGGGAAAAAGAAAGAAAAGAAATTGTCAGAGTTGCAAAAAAGATTTATAAAAAAGGACTTGTTACCGCAAATAGTGGAAATTTCAGTGTAAGGACAGCAAATGAAACCATACTGATTACTCCACGCTCTAAGTCATATGAAAGGCTCAAATTTTCTGATATCATTGAACTCAATTTTGACGGCAAAGTTATAGAAGGAAGTAGAGAGCCTTCTTCTGAATATAGACTTCACATTGAAATTTATAAAAGAAGAAAAGATATTAATGCGGTCATTCATACGCATTCAACTTTTGCATGTGCTCTGGCATCTTTAAATCAATCTCTCCCTGTAATTCTTGATGAACAAAGAACTGTTTTTGGAGGAGAGATCAGAGTGGCAAAATACGCGGTTTCTGGCTCAGAAGAGCTTGCAAAAGAGGCTGTTAAAGCATTAAAAAATAGAAAAGCTGTTTTTTTATCAAAACACGGTGCTGTAGCAGTTGGCAAAAATATTAGTGAAGCCGATACTATCTGCGAACTTCTTGAGAAGTTCTGCCAGATTTATGTTTTTATGCGATTACTTCAAAAGTAGGCTTAATATTTTTCAAGATAGTTTAAGACATAGTCTTTTATAGCTTCTTCAAGAGACAAAGTGGGTTTATTATAGCCTGTTTCTATCATTTTTCTCATATCAGCTTTTGTGAAATATTGATATTTTCCTTTGATTTCTTCTGGCATATCAATGTATTCAATCTGCGGCTTTATTCCAAGAGATTCAAAAACAGCTTTTGCAAGATCATTCCATGAACGTGGTATTCCTGTTCCTATATTAAAAATTCCGTTTATCTCAGTTTTTTCAATGAAAAATAAAGTCATCTCTACAGCATCTTTAACATAGATAAAATCTCTCAATTGTTCTCCATCTTTGTAATCATTATGGTAGGATTTGAAAAGTCTTATTTTTCCATCTTTTTTAATCTGTTCATAGGCTTTTAAGACCATGCTTCTCATTTCACCTTTATGCCATTCTTTCGGTCCATAAACATTAAAGTATTTCAACCCGACTATTTTATCAAGAATTCCATTTTTTAATGCCCAGAGATCAAATATATGTTTGGAATAGCCATAGGCATTTAAGGGCTTTAGAATAGGAAGTAAAGAGTGTTCATCAGAAAATCCATTAGAACCATCTCCATATGTAGCAGCACTGGATGCATAAATAAATCTCACATTATTTCTTAGAGACCATTTTGCCAGTTCTTTTGTGTATTCATAGTTGTTAATCATTAAAAAGTCAACATCTTTTTCAGTAGTGCTACTTCTTGCACCGAGATGAATTATTGTTTTTACTGAATTATTGAAATTGTTATTTTTTATTTCTTCAATAAATTTATCTTTATGAATATAGTCTTCAAAATGTAGATCAACAAGATTTTTCCATTTTTCTGATTTATTTAGATTATCTACTACGAGAATTTTTTCCTCTCCAAGTTCATTAAGCCTTTTTATAACATTTGCTCCAATAAATCCAGCTCCTCCTGTAACAACTATGTAATTCACATTTGCCCTCCAGATATTGTTTAATTTTTTATTTTACCATAGGATAATAAATACGATGATACAAACTCCTTCAATATTACATAATGCAAAGCATTTTTGGGGTCTCTAAAGTTATTCCATCAATCTGCCTTTTTCCTGCCAGTCTTAGGGATAATTTACCAGTTGACATATATATAAAAAATTTTTTATACTTTGTTGTGCAAAAATTAATTAAAATTTTTCATGCTCTATCTGATGAAACCAGATTAAAAATCATCAAACTTCTTGAGAAAAGTGAACTTTGTGTATGTGAAATAGTTGCTGCTTTAGACATGGTTCAGCCAAAGGTTTCGTTTCATCTCGGAGTTTTAAAAGAAGCTGGACTGGTAAAGATAAAAAGAAAGGGTAAATGGATTCTTTATAGCCTGGATGATTCAGAATTATTTAAAAGATTTTTAATTTTTACTGTGCTTGAAAAGATTTCAGATGAAGATATAAAAAAAGAAATAGAAAGATTGAGAGATTTTAAACAAAATCAAGATCCACGTTATTGTCCAAGATAAGAAAGATAAAACAGCATGAAAGAACGATATAAATTAGGATTAATTATTTTAATTTTTCTTATTTTTTATTATCTTCCAATTGAAAATCAGAGATTTACAAATGCCATTTTTGAATCATTAGCTTTAGCAAAATGGTATGCCCAGGAGCATGTTCTTTTATGTCTAATTCCAGCTTTTTTTATAGCAGGAGCGATAGCTGTTTTTGTAAATAAAGCTTCGGTTATGAAGTACTTTGGTGCAAGGGCTAACAAGGTGCTTTCCTATGGTGTTGCTTCTGTCTCTGGTTCAATTCTTGCAGTGTGTTCCTGCACAATTCTTCCTCTTTTTATGAGCATCTATCAAAGAGGTGCTGGACTTGGTCCTGCAGTTGCTTTTTTATATTCAGGACCCGCCATAAATGTGCTTGCCATAATTTTAACTGCAAGAGTTCTTGGCTGGGATATAGGAATAGCAAGAGCAGTCGGTGCTGTGCTCTTTAGTATAATAATCGGGCTGATGATGCATTTTATCTTTATAAAAGAAGAAAAAAGAAGGCAAGCAGATGAGGATTTTGAAGTAACAGGAATTCAAGCTAAACCTCTTTATCAGACCGTGCTTCATCTTTTTTTTATGATTGGTTTTCTCATATTTGCAAACTGGGGAAAGCCCCAGGAAGGTGCTATTAGTTTCTGGTGGATTCTGTATAATTTGAAATGGATATTAGCCGTTGTGTTTTTAAGTTTCGTGATGCTATCAAGTATTAGATGGTTTAGTAAAGATGAGCTAACTCAATGGGTTTATCAGACATGGTATTATGCCTATTTAATTATTCCCTTGCTTTTTATTGGCGTTTTAATAGCAGGCTTCTTTTTCGGAAGAGTTGGGTATGAAGGAATTATTCCCTCAGAGTGGGTTTACTCAGTTGTGGGGGGAAATTCTTTACAGGCAAACTTTATTGCAAGTGTGGTAGGTGCATTTATGTATTTTGCCACCTTAACAGAAGTTCCTATAATTCAAGGATTACTTGGCGCAGGCATGGGTAAAGGTCCTGCTTTAGCACTTTTACTTGCGGGACCGGCTTTGAGTCTACCAAGCATGATAGTCATTATGAGAACAATAGGATTTAAAAAAACCTTTGTTTATGTTAGCCTTGTCATAATCATGGCAACAATTTCAGGTATAATTTTTGGTGCTATTACTGATTAGTTTTAAGCTATCATTGTGAATGAAGCAGGAGATCCTTCGCTAACTCTCAGGATGACAAATAAAAATCTTAGGATGACAGATAAAAAATCCAGCATAATAAATAAAAATCTCAGGATAATGAGGAGGTCTTGGCATATATCAAATACTCAATATTTCCCTTTTGACCCTTGATTGGTGACTCTATAACTCCGATGACTTTTAGCCCGAGGGACGCAAAAAAATTTTTTATCTCTTCAACTACCCTTTTTCTCTTTTCAAAGGATTTTACCACCCCTCCACTTTCAACCTCTCCTTTGCCCACTTCAAACTGTGGCTTAATTAATGCTATAATCTTTCCCTGAGGTTTCAGGAATTCTAAGACTTTTGGAATAACAAGTTTTAAAGATATAAAAGATACATCAACTGTGACAATATCAATATCCTCAGGAATTTTATCTTTACCCATATATCTTATATTTGTTCTCTCAATAGGAATAACTCTTGGATCAGTTCTAAGTTTCCATGCAAGCTGTCCATAACCAACATCTATAGCATAAACTTTTTTTGCTCCATGTTGAAGCAGACAGTCTGTAAAACCACCAGTGCTTGCACCTACATCCATTACGACTTTATCTTTTACATCAATGGAAAATTCTTTTATTGCATGCTCAAGTTTAAATCCACCTCTACTTACATAAGGAAGAGTTTCACCACATATTGTTATCTCGGAATTTTCATCCACCATGGTGCCAGGCTTTTCAATTTTATGTCCGTTTACAATGACTTTCCCTTCAATAATAAGTGCACGGGCTTTTTCTCTGCTTTCAGTTATGCCTTTTTTAAAGAGAAGTTGATCAAGCCGGAGTTTCACTTTTAAGAGGTTCTTTTTATGATATAATGAGCTATTTCTCTGAGAGGTTCTGCTTTATGATTAAACATTGTTAAACTTTCAAGAGCTTTGTCAATTAATTCTTTAGCCTTCTGTTTTGATTTTTCAATTCCAAAAACACGAGGATATGTCATTTTACCTTTTTCAATGTCAGAGCCTTTTGGCTTTCCCATTGCTTCAGTAGTTCCCTCTATATCAAGAATATCATCAACAATCTGAAAAGCAAGCCCTATTGACTGTCCATATATTTCAAGGTTTTTTATTTTTTCTTCCGATGCTTCTGCTAATATAGCACCAACTTTGACGGATGCCTTTATCATTGCTGCTGTTTTATAAAGATGAATAAATTCAACAACTCTCTCATCAGGCTCTTTGCCCTCTGAAATCAAATCATAAGCCTGACCAGCAACCATACCTCTAAGTCCTGCAGCCTTTGATATTTCAGAGATAACTTTCAATAATGTATTTGAACTTATGTTTGCATAGTCTTTATTTGACAAGATAGTGAAAGCCTCTGTTAATAATCCATCTCCCGCAAGAATTGCTATGCCTTCACCAAATACTTTATGATTTGTAGGCTTACCACGCCTTAAATCATCATTATCCATTGCAGGCAAATCATCGTGTATGAGGGAGTAGGTATGAATAAACTCTATTGCTGTAGCGTAAGGAACTATATTCTCCATACCATCGCAGGCTTCATAAGAAGCAATGCATAGAATGGGACGGAGTCTTTTACCTCCTGCGGTAAGGGAGTATAAAACAGAGTCATGGAGAATGGGAGGAGTAGAAAAGGTTTGAAAATAAGATTTTATGAATTCTTCAATTTTAGCTTTTTTATCTTTTAGATATTTTTTTAGTTCAAAATTCATATAACTATGCTACCGCATAGACTTTTTCTTCAAGTTTTTGAACCCTTGTTAAGACATCATTGATAATTTCTTTTTGTGATAGAGCTTTATTTAGTTGCCCTTTTATTTCTGAAACTTCAAGATATAGATTATCAATTCTTTTATTAGTCTCATCTATTCTAAGAGTATTTTGCATTATCTCATTTTTTAGTTCAACTCTTAATTCATCAATTCTTTTGTTTGTTTCGTCAATTCTTTTATTCGTTTCATCAATTCTTTTATTGGTCTCATCAATTCTTTTGTTTATATCGTCAATTCTTTTATTTATCTCATCAACCCTGGTATTGTTGCCTTCAATAGATTTTCTTAAGTCTCTTATATCGCTTTCTATGTTTCCCATCCTTGCATTAATAGATTCAATTGCCAAAGCAAAACCCTGAAGCTGACCTGTTACAGTTGCCTTGAATTCTCTAAGTTCTTCTTTAATTTCTCCAACTATTAATTCTCTGAGTTTTTCATACATTTTTTCAAAATCCATTTGCTATTTCTCCTCTGTAGAGAATTTTATATTTAAATTATACACTTATAAAATGGTAAAATGACAACGATGCAAATTTTCATTCCCATTCAATTGTTCCTGGAGGCTTTGATGTTATGTCATATACAACCCTGTTTACACCCTTTACTTCATTGATTATCCGATTTGATAGTCTTTCAAGCAATTCATGTGGAAGTTTTACCCAGTCTGCTGTCATTCCGTCTACGCTGTGAACTGCTCTGATAGCTATAACATGTTCATAAGTTCTCTCATCTCCCATTACCCCAACTGTTCTTATGGGAAGTAAAACAGCAAAGGACTGCCATACTTTTTTATACCATCCAGATTTTTTAATCTCTTCAAGCACTATTTTGTCAGCCTGTCTTAGAATTTCAAGCCTTTCACGGGTAACTTCGCCAACACATCTTATGGCAAGCCCAGGTCCAGGAAACGGATGACGATAAAGAATCTCTTCAGGAATTCCAAGTTCTTTACCGAGCTCTCTTACTTCGTCTTTAAAAAGCTCACGCAAAGGCTCAATGAGTTTTAACTTCATTCTTTTAAGAAGTCCGCCAACATTGTGATGACTCTTTATTGTTGCAGAAGGTCCTTTAAAAGAAATACTTTCAATTACATCAGGATAAAGAGTTCCCTGTGCAAGAAATTTTACTCCTTCAATCTTTTTTGCTTCTTCTTCAAAAATTTTTATAAATTCTCCACCTATAATTTTTCTTTTTCTTTCAGGGTCATGAACTCCTTTGAGCCTTTTTAAAAATCTCTCTGAGGCATCCACTACTTTAAGATTTATATGAAAATTATTTCTTAACATCTCTTCTACTTTTTCCCGCTCTCCTGCTCTTAAAAGTCCATTATCCACGAATATACATGTAAGGGCATCTCCTATTGCTTTATGAACCAAAACTGCTGTAACAGTTGAGTCAACTCCACCACTTAAAGCACATACAACTTTATATTTACCCACTTTTTTTCTTATTTCTTCTGTTTCTCTTTCTACAAAGGAATGCATATTCCATGTTGGTTTGCAACCACATATCTTGAACACAAAATTTTTAAGTATCTTTTTCCCTTCCTCAGTGTGTACAACCTCAGGATGAAACTGTAAAGCATATATTTTTCTCACTTTGTCTGCCATCGCAGCATAGGGAGAATTCTCTGTATGAGCAAGTCGTATAAAACCTTCAGGCATCTCATTGATTTTATCCGCATGGCTCATCCACACAACAGTTTCATTTTTGATTTCTGCAAAGAGGTCTGAAAAATCATCTATTTTAAGAATGGCTTTGCCATACTCTCTTTTTTCAGCTCGGGAGACTTTGCCTCCAAGTAAATGAGTAATAAGCTGCATACCATAACATATTCCAAGAATAGGAATCTCTAAATTGAAAATCTTCCTATCAATGCTTGGTGAATCTTTTTCAAATACACTGGCAGGACCACCTGAAAGTATTATTCCTGAAGGATTTCTCTTTTCTATTTCAGAAAAAGGTGCATTACATGGAATTATTTCAGAGTAAACCTTTAATTCTCTTACTCTTCTCGCAATAAGCTGCGTGTACTGTGAACCAAAATCTATTACAAGTATTTCCTGCATATTAGTCCTCAACCCAATAATTAGGAGACTCTCTTGTTATTGTTACATCATGAACATGACTTTCCCTTAATCCTGCATTAGTTATCTTGATGAATTTTGCCTTTGCACGGAGTTCCTCTAAGGTTCTACAACCACAATAGCCCATACCTGATTTTAAGCCTCCCACCAACTGATGAACACTTTTAGCAAGTGGTCCTCTATAGGGAACTCTTCCTTCAACACCTTCAGGAACAAGTTTTTCAGGAGAAACCATCTCCTGCCTGTATCTGTCACGAGAGCCTCCCTGCATAGCACCAATAGAACCCATGCCTCTGTATGTTTTATAACTTCTTCCTTGATAAAGTATTATTTCGCCCGGGGCTTCATCTGTTCCTGCAAAAAGGCTTCCTATCATAACACAATGAGCTCCTGCAGCAAGTGCTTTGGTAATATCGCCTGAATATTTTATTCCTCCATCAGCAATTAAAGGTATGTTGTATTTTGAAGTCACAGAATAACAGTTCATGATTGCTGTAAGTTGTGGAACTCCTGCTCCTGCTACTATTCTTGTTGTGCATATTGAACCAGGTCCTATTCCAACTTTTACAGCATCTGCTCCTGCCTCAATAAGCTCCTCAGCGGCTTCTTGGGTTGCTATATTTCCTGCTACTATGTCAATATCAAATCTTCTTTTAAGTTCTTTTAGTGTTTCAATTACTCCTTTACTGTGTCCGTGTGCTGTATCAATCACAATTGCATCAACTCCAGCTTTTACAAGCAGTTCTGCTCTGTAAATTGCGGGCTCACCAACTCCAACTGCTGCTGCAACCCTTAGTCTTCCGAGATGGTCTTTGCAGGCATTTGGATACTTTCTTCTTTTTTCAATGTCTTTTATTGTTATCAAACCTTTGAGATTAAAATCTTCATCTACAATTGGCAGCTTTTCAATTTTATATCTATGTAAAATTTCCTGTGCTTCTTCAAGAGTAATTCCAACATGAGCAGTTATAAGTCTTTCCTTTGTCATAACTTCTTCAACTTTTCTTGTAAAGTCCCTTTCAAATTTAAGGTCTCTGTTTGTAATTATTCCAACAAGTTTTCCATTAACAGTTACGGGAACTCCAGAAATTCTATATCTTTCCATCAATGCAAGTGCTTCTGAAAGAGGAGCATCAGGAGATATGGTAATTGGGTCTACTATCATACCACTTTCAGATTTCTTTACCTTATCTACTTCCAGAGCCTGTTTTTCAGGAAGCATGTTCCTATGAATTACGCCAATTCCTCCCTCTCTTGCGATTGCAATTGCAAGATTCGCATCTGTAACTGTATCCATTGCAGCACTGACTATAGGAATATTTAGTTGTATGTTGGGAGTAAAGTAAGTTGTTACATCAACTTCTGCGGGAATGATATCTGATTTTGAGGGCACAAGTAAAACATCATCAAAGGTTAATCCTAATGGAATTTCATTTTCTTTCATTTATTGCTCCTTTATGGAAATTTTTTAAAATTATACTGCCTTTGCTATAATTTATTTTAGAAGCGCCTGTAGCTCAGTGGAGAGAGCATCGGCCTCCGGAGCCGATGGTCGGAGGTTCAAATCCTCTCAGGCGCGCTATACTTTTGTCAATAGATGTCCGAGTTTTTCCTTTTTTGTTTTTAAGTAGCATTTATTATTTTCATTTGGTTTAACTTCAATTGGCACTCTTTCAACAACTTTGAGCCCATAACCTTCTAATCCTACAATCTTACGGGGATTATTGGTCATAAGTCGCATTTTTCTTACGCCAAGGTCTACCAGTATCTGAGCACCAACTCCATAGTCTCTGAGGTCAGGTTTAAATCCAAGTTTTATATTAGCTTCTACTGTATCATATCCTTTTTCCTGTAATTCATAAGCTTTAAGCTTATTTAAAAGCCCGATTCCTCTGCCTTCCTGCCTCATATATAGCAATACGCCTTTACCTGCTTCATCAATCATTTCCAGTGCTCTGTGAAGCTGAGAACCACAATCACATCTTTTAGAAAGAAACACATCGCCTGTTAAACATTCCGAGTGAACCCTTACAAGAACCTCGTCATTTGGCCTAATATCACCTTTTACAAGGGCAAGATGGACTTTATCATCAATAAGTGTTGTGTAAGCAATTGCTTTAAATTCTCCATAATCTGTTGGAAGCTGGACTGTTGCAACTTTTCTAACAAGGGTCTCGTTTCTCATTCTGTATCTAATTAAATCTTTAATAGTGGTAATCTTTAGTCCATGTTTTTTGGCAAACTCCATCAGTTGAGGCACTCTTGCCATTGTTCCATCTTCATTCATGATTTCACAGATAACTCCTGCTGGATAAAGCCCAGCAAGACGTGCAAGGTCAACCGCTGCTTCAGTATGTCCTGCTCTTTTAAGAACTCCACCCTTTTGAGCTCTTAATGGGAAGACATGCCCAGGTCTTACAAGGTCTTCTGGCTTAGTTTTTGGGTCTATTGCAGTAAGAATTGTCAATGCCCTGTCATGAGCAGAAATACCAGTGGTAACCCCTTTCCTTGCTTCAATTGATACTGTAAATGCGGTCTGATGGGGTGTTTCATTTACATCAACCATCATGGGGAGTTTAAGTTCATCAACTCTTTCAGGAGTTAGGGGTAGACAAATCAATCCTCTGGCATATTTTGCCATGAAATTTATTACTTCGGGTGTGACTTTTTCAGCTGCAATAAAAAGGTCTCCTTCATTTTCTCTATCTTCATCATCAACAATTATGATCATCTTGCCCTGAATAACATCTTCCAGCACTTCCTCTATGGAGTTAAACTTAAATCCCTCTTTTTTTACGCTCAATTTTAACCTCCGATGGTTTAATAGTTTAATTTTTAATATATCAAAATTCAAAGAATTTTTTCGAGGGTATAAATTCAAAAAAATCAAAATCTATGATAAATCTTATGTTATAATTTTGAAGTAGTAATTCCTCTGAGGGAAAATTAAATGCTGAATAAAGCTTACTTAAGCATAGAAGGAAAATATGTAAAAGCTGTTATAACTAAAAAAAATATTGAAAATGCTCAATTTTTAGAGTTCCATGTTGATGAACTTCTTGATTTTATTAAAGAAAATTCAATAAAGGAAGTTTATATGTCTGTTTCTTTCTCGGAACTATATACATTCAAACTTTCTTTCCCATTTCAGATTTCTGAGAAGAAAAAAATTCTTGATAAGTTGGTATTTAATGAAATAAGAAAAATATATCCAAATATTCAGCGTTTTTCATTTATGTATGAGACATATATGGCTGATTCAAGAACTTGGATTCGCTGCTACATGATACCGGAATCTTCTTATCAGTTTATTGAAGAATTTATTGAAGCAAGAGTCAATATAAAAGCCCTTTATCCCTTGCATATTCCTTTGATTTTTTTAGTAAACTCTGTTTCAGAACTTATAGAAAAAAATAAAATAGTTTGCTTTTTTTCAGGAAAATCAAGATTTCTTTTTGTTTTTGAAAAAACTGAGATGATTCTTATGAGAGAGTTTGAAGGAAGTGAAGATTTAACGGATGAAGATATAATCAATATAAATATGACAATGAACTATTCAATCCAAAATTTAAGAATTATTCCTAATGAGGTTATTCTCATAGGAGTAAAAAAAAGAGAGCTTTCAGGTCTCAGTCTTCCTTACAGATTTCTATCAATCTTACCAGAATATGAGAAATATACAGTGCCTCTTATTATGGTATTGTCAGGAGAAGATTTAAAACGCAAAAGTATTTTACCAGAACAATACAGAAGATTTAAAAAAACAATTAAGTACTTAAACTATGCCAGTTTTGTTTTTATCATAACTATGATAGCTTTATTTGGTTACAATCTGGAATCTTTTTATAAAATAAAATCCATATACAGTTCAATGATTTCTCAAAGACAATACGTATTAGAGCATGAGCAGGAATTTTTTGATATTGACAAAAAAATAAAAAAATTTGAAACCGAAATGAAACCCTTCATTGAATTGCAGAACAAAAGAAATTCCATGGTTGATATGAGATATCTTCTTAAGAGTATCGGTCAAGCTAAAACAGAATTCATTCAGATAATTTCAGTAGAAATATTGAATGCAGAAAAACCTGAACTAAAAATAAAAGGTAAAAGCATAGGAAAGAGTTTTTCGGAAAGGCAAATGTCTTATTTAAATTTTAAAGCTTCTCTTGAACAAGGGGGTTTTAAGATTATCAATGAAAGCTGGGATATTACAAAAGGAGAGCTAAGTATAGATGCAATTTATGAACATACAAGAGTTTTACAATAAAAAAATCGGGAAAAAAGTTCTCTTTGTAACAATACTTTATGCTATTTGCATGTTGTGTTTTTCTCTTTTAATTTATCTTAATAAAACAGAGAAATCTTTAAAAGGAGATTTAGCTTTAATCAGCAAAGTAGAGCAAAAAATAAATCAAAGCATTAAAATAAATAAAAAAATTGATGCAATAAAAATTCCTGTAAATTCAGAGAATTTTTCCAATGATACAGTTCCTAAAAAATCAAAAAGGAATTCTGAAATTTTCGCTGCTCAATATATAGATATTTTAAGAACAAGATTTCCCGAGTTTACTATAGAAATATCAAATCTTAAAAAAGACCAAAAGCAGTTGAGTTTTGATGTGAGTTTGAAGTCTGAAACTTTATGGAATAGATTTATAGATATTTTGAGTTTTCTTGAAGAAACTGACTATCCTTTTGTTTTTATTAAATCAATAACGCTATCTTCTAAAGATAATACAATAGGGATTGATATCAAAGCTGAATTAAGGTTATTTTATCAAGAAGATGACAAGAGAGTTTAAAATTTCGCTTATTATTTTTCTACTTTCTACTTTAATATTTATAGTATCTTTAAAGCTTAAACCTCCTTCATTTATTACACAGACTGAAAAAACTATTGCAGAGTATCCTCTGCCTGAAATTACAATCAGAGAGAAATCGTTATTTGCTCATAATAGTTTGAATAATCCTTTTGGAATTTTAAAAACAGTGAAAATAGAAGAAGGACTTAAAGAACCTTTGAAACTAAAAGAATCTCCTTTGCCAATCCTGTCATTTATCTATGAAGGCAGATATAAATATGCTGTAATAGGAAATTCTATTGTCAGAGAGGGAGACTCTATTAATGGATACCAGATAAAAGGTATATTTAAAGACAAAGTTTTAATTCAAGATAAAAAGGGAGAAACAAAATGGTTAAAGCTGGAAAATTATTGATATTGCTTCTTTTGTTTCTTCATGCATGTAGTGGCATGGAGATGAAAGGAGAGATAAAGATTCCGCATATTGAGTTTCCCAAAAAAGAAGAAGTAGCAAAAAAAGAAGTTCCACCAGACTACAGAATAGAAACTGAAGACATAACACCACTTAAGATGAAAAGGGTTTCTGTAAATGCAAGGCAGACTCCGATGAGGGATATTTTGCTTGTCTTATGTAAAGATGCTGGTTTAAATCTTGTTATTGAAAAAGATGTTGACCCCAATGTTCCGATAACACTTTTTTTAAGTAATGTAACACTCAAAGATGCTCTTGATGCTGTTTTTTCTTCAACTGATTATTTTTATAAAGTTGAAAGAAATATGCTTTTGGTAAAAGATACAGATACAAAAATATTTCATCTGAGCACGATTCCAATTCAACAAAACTACTCAACAGATGTGGGGGGAGATATTCTTGGCGGAGTAACAGGTCAGCTTCCTGGTAGCACAACTACAGGTAGCACAAGCACCTCAGGCACCACAGGAACCACAGTCCTTAAAGGGAATATATCAAAATCTGAAAAAACAGATGATACAGCATATAAATTCTGGGATTCAATAGAAAGAGCTCTTTCTACAATTTTTGGAACATCTGCTGCACCCAAAGCTGTTACTCAACCAGCAACCGCGGGACAGCCGGCGCAGACAGCTATTGGTCAATCCCGTGAAAGTTATGTAATAAATAGAATGACAGGAACTATAATGGTTACCGCAACAAAGAAAAATATGAACAGAGTTCAAGAATATCTTGAAACTGTAAAAAAGGTTATGTCAAGGCAAGTTCTTATAGAAGCCAAAGTAATAGAAGTTGCCCTTTCAAAATCTTTAAAATACGGGATTGACTGGTCATTTTTAAGAGAGTGGACACATGGAACACATACATGGAGTATTGGAGGAGCAACTTCCGGATTTACAAATGTAATAGGTTCTGGGGATCCTTATTCCAAGATTCAATTTTCATTAACAACAACAGCTATAAAGGAATTTTCATCTTTAATAAAAGCTCTTGGAGAGTTTGGAGATGTAAGAACCCTTTCAAATCCTCGTGTTAGTATAATGAATGGGCAGACATCACTTTTTACAGTAGGAAGAAATTACTCATTTATATCAAAAGCTCAGAGCAATGTTACAACATCAGGGACAGGTTCACCAATAATAACTTATACAGTTGAAACAAGTAATCTTCTTTCAGGTCTTATTATTGGTATAGTGCCTTATATTGATGAAAAAGGTGAAATTTCTCTAACAATTACACCAATAGTGTCAAATTTGATAGAAATGCGATCAGCAACTTTTGGCTCTTCAGGTGCTGAAACAACAATTCAGCTGCCGAGAGTGGATTTGAGAGAACTCAGCACAACAGTTAAGGTGAAAGATGGAGAAATTATAATAATTGGTGGAATGATTAAAAAGGAAGAGAGTTTTTCGGAAAATAAAATGCCTCTTTTAGGAGATATTCCTGTGGTTGGAGAACTTTTTAAAAGCAAAGATAAAGAAGAAACAAATACAGAGCTTGTAATACTTTTACAACCAAGGATTATTCCGCAATGAGACTTGGAGACATTTTATTAGAAAAAAAGTTATTAACAGAGCAGGAACTTAATATAGCTTTAAATGTTCAGAAAATAACAGGTCAGGTTCTTGGAAAGTGTTTAACATCACTTGGATTTATTACATCCTCAGAACTTGCAGAAGTTCTTGCAATTCAGCATGGTCTTGAATATATAAATATAAGAGAGCATCCAATTGAAATGGGACTTCTTAAAGTTTTTCCAAAAAATGTTACAGAATCAGCAAGATTCCTTCCAATTGAAGAAACAGACGGAATCATTAAAATAGCAGTTACTGAGCCAAGTAATATTGTTGCTCTTGATAAAGTAAGAACAATAACAGGAAAGAAGGCAAAGCCTTATCTTACAGATGAAGAAGGTTTTATAGATATACTTGAGAAAGCTTACTATTTTTTAGAAAATCCAACAGAAAAAATTATAGAAGATGCGATAAATTTGAGCTTAACAACGGGTGTAATCCCTCCTGATAGTTTTCCTCGTATTGTTGATGCTGTTTTAGCAGAAGGGATAAGAAGAGGAGCAACAGATATCCATATAAATTTAAATGCTGGTGTTGTAAGTATATTCTATAGAGTTAATGGTATTTTAGAGCCAGGTTATTTCCTCCCAAAATCAATACATACAGGATTGATATCAAGGATAAAGATTCTTTCAAGGCTTGATATAGCTGAACAGAGGCTTCCTCAGGATGGGTCATTCATCTTTACATTTATAGGTAAAAAATATGAAGTAAGAGTATCAACTATTCCAACAGTAGAAGGAGAAAGTGTTGTATTAAGAATACTTTTTGGAGGTTCAGAGGAATTTTATAGTCTTAATAAACTTGGTTTTAATCAAACTCTTTCTTCAAGCCTTAAAACGCTTATAAAAAAACCCAATGGCATAATGCTTGTAGTTGGACCAACAGGTTCTGGAAAAAGTACAACTCTTTATGCATTGATAAGGGAAATCAACAGACTTCAGAGAAGTGTTATAACAATTGAAGATCCTGTGGAATATAGAATAAGTTTTGCAAAACAAAGTGAAGTTAATGAAAAAATCGGCTATGACTTTGCACTTGCAGGAAGAAATTTTATGAGGCATGACCCTGATATAATTCTTCTTGGCGAAATTCGTGATGAAGAAACAGCTAAGATTGCTATAAGAGCCTCAATTACAGGACATCTTGTTTTAAGTACCCTTCACACTTCTGATGCAGTAAGCTCCATTCCAAGACTTTTTGATCTTGGTGCTGATAGATTTCTTCTTAGTTCATCTTTGCTTGCAGTGCTTAGTCAGAGACTTCTGAGAGAAATATGCCCATTCTGTAAAACTTCAAGGGATTTAAATGAAAGGGAAAAAGAAATTTTTGTTTCAGCAGGACTGCATTGTGAAAAAATCTATTATGGCACAGGCTGTAAAATGTGCAGAAACACAGGTTTTCTTGGTAGGGTAGCAATAGGAGAGCTTATGATAATAAATGAAAAAATAAGGGACATGATTTATGAAGGAGCTTCATTTAATGCACTCACAGAGGCTGCAAAAGAACAGGGGATGGTTCCTTTAATGATTGATGGATTAAAGAAAGTTGCAGAGGGAGTTTCAACACTTGATGAAGTTGAAAGGATTGTAGGATGAGTGTTTTTATATACAAAGCAGTTAATGAACAAGGGAAAGTCTTTAAGGGCTTCATTAAAGCAGAAAACTATGGTGAGGCTGTAAATCTTCTTGGAATGAAAAACATTTATGTGTTATCTCTTTCAAAAATCCCAGCTATTTTTACCCCCCTCATAAGTTTTTTCTCAGGCAGGATAAAAAATGTTAATTTAATTGAGTTTGCAAGAAATCTATCTATAATGCTTAAAGCAGGTATTCCTCTCACTACAGCCCTTACAGATATAGCTGAAAATATAACAAGAGAGAGGTTTAAAAGAGTCATCTCAGATATTAAAACTATGGTTGAAAAAGGAATGCCATTTAATGAGGCAATATCAATGCATAAGGAAGTTTTCCCTTCAGTGGTTCAATATCTTATAAAAATTGGTGAGGAAACAGGACGTCTTGATAAAAGTCTTGATGAAATAGCAAACTATTTTCAAAGAATTGAGGACTTAAGAGCAGCTATAAAAAGAGCACTTATTTATCCCATATTCGCTGCAGTTGTTTCATTTGGCGCTGTTTGTTTTTGGCTTATATATGTTCTTCCGCAGATTGTAAATGCAATGAAAGGTATGGGAATAGCAATTCCATTTATTACTCAACTTTTGATTCAGATAGGAAGCTTTTTGAAAAAATTTTTTTATCTTTTACCTCTTTTGCCTTTGATTTTTTTTCTTTCCATGCCATTAATCAAAAAAAATGAGAAACTAAAATGGATAAAAGATTTTCTTTTATTTAAATTGCCAGTAATGAAACAGATATTTTACAATAGAGCAGTTGCTTTATTTTCAGAGCAGATGAGAATACTTACAGTAACAGGAGTGCCAATTGATGTAGCGTTAGATATGACAGCAGAAGTTGTGAACAATGAAATAATGAAAAAGGCAATAAATAATGCAAAGGAAAAGATTGTTACAGGTGAGAGAATTTCTCAGTCTCTCAAAGAACAAAGGATTTTTCCTTCAATGGTAATAAGGCTTATAGATATTGGTGAGACTTCGGGTAATCTTGATGAACAACTTGGATTCCTAAATAATTATTACACCTCAAAGCTTCAGGAATACTCTGTAAGACTTGGTAAAATTATAGAACCTGTAATGATTTTATTTATTGGGCTTTTTTTTGCAGTAATTTTTATAAGCCTTTTAAGCCCGCTTTATGATTTAATATCAAGACTGGGGAGATAAAATGGAGTATTTTGATTTCTATAAATTCAAAGAAGACCCATTCGGTATAACACCTGACCCGGATTTTTTCTATCCTTCAAAAAGTCATATTGAAGCTATTGAGTCTATCAAATATCTTATTCAGAAGGGTGAGGGATTTATGCTTATTACAGGAAATCCTGGCACAGGGAAAACTACGCTGATAAGAAAAGTTCTAACAAATTTTAAAGAAGAAAAAATATTTCCAATTGTGATATATAACTCTTCACTCACTCCTGATGAATTACTCAGAGGAATAATTTATAAATTGAGTAATCAGGATAAAGAGATTGATTTGAATAAGTTTCAAAATAAACTATCAATAGTTGAATTTCTTACAGAGTATTTTAAAAACAGAAAACTTTCAGGTTATAAAAATCTTCTCATAATTGATGAAGCACAGGATATGCCTGAGGAAACTCTGACAGAAATAAAACATCTTTCAAATATTGAAACAGAAAAAGAAAAACTGCTTCAGATTATTTTATTTGCTCAGCCCTATTTTGAAGATCTTCTTTTAAAATCTAAATATTCACAGATAAACCAAAGAATAAGCCTTAAGGTTAGACTATATCCTCTTGCTAAGGAAGAAGTTGATGATTATATAAAATTTAGACTTCAAAAGGCTGCTGAAACACCTGTATATTTTAAACGAGGAGCAATCAGACGTATATACAAAGCATCAAAAGGTATTCCAAGAGTTATAAATCTCATATGTTCAAGGGCTTTGATGGTTGGATATATTAAAAACTCTTATAAGATTAAAAAATCTTATGTAAAGTCAGCTCTAAAACATCTTCATCTATAAGATTTGTTTTATAATATTTCAAATGGAAAAATTTTCTTTGATTAACAAAGGAGAAATACTTCTCTGGAATAATATTGAGGAACTAAAAAAACTTGTAGATAAAGTTGATTCATTTTTTAAAAATTTTCCTGAAGTTTTTGAGGATTCCATATCCTTATCAAGAGAGATTAAAAACATTATTTTAAAGCTTGATCCATTTATTGAGCTTTATGCAAGAAAAACTTGCCCAAAATGCTCAAATATCTGTTGTCTTAATAAAAATAGCAGATATGAATATGATGACCTTATCTACATTTTAGCCTTAAGAGAAGAATTTCCTGTACCAGATAGAAATCTTAAAGAAAAAGAGCCATGTTATCTGCTAACTGAGAAGGGGTGTAAAATTCCAAGATATCTCAGGCCACTTAGATGTAACTGGTATTTTTGCTCTGATATTTTAAAGGAAATGGAGGCATCACCTGCCCGTGCTTTCAGAGAATTTTCAAATGCATTTAATAGAATGCTTTATTTAAGACAACATATGCTGAATTCTTTTTTCCAATCACTATCCAATTTAAAGGGATTAGAAAACTAAAAAAGTCCATTCTGTTTAGGAACATCTTTCTTAATTCTGACTTCTTTTATCGCTATACACTCTGATGGTATCTCTTTTATAAAAGAGGAAATAGGTAGGGATAACTTTTTACCATTGATCAATCTGTTTTTTGCATGGATTATTATTAAGTCATTCATCGCACGGGTCATTCCAACATAAAAAAGTCTTCTTTCTTCTTCTAAGTCATAATCCGAACTAAGAGTGTAGGGAACAAGTCCTTCTTCAAAGCCTGTTATAAAAACAACAGGGAATTCAAGTCCTTTTGAAGCATGAAAAGTAAGAAGACTTACTGCATTTAGGTTTTCAGGGAAAAGGTCAAAAGATGTAAGTCCTGAGAGTTCATCAATAAATGCGTGAATTTGTTCTAAGAGTTTGCCTGTATCGTATGATTTTGAAATATTTTTTAACATTGAAACCTCTAAGTCATTAAGTCCTTCCAGTATTCCTGAAGATTCAAGAAATTCAGATAGACGTATGTCTTTTAAAATTTTTTTTGATGTATATCCCCCTGATATAAGTTCAGTAAGTTTTTTTACAATTGAAGCTATCCATGTTTCAGTATCTCTTCTGATTGTTTTTACAGGGATTCCTGCTTTAGCCAAAAAATCTTTAATAATTTTCAGTTGCCTGTTTGTTCTTGCCAGCACAGCAAAATTTGAAAATGTACATTGAGTTTCTTCTCTGTTTCCATAGGTTTCTGTGAAGTCTGATGCGCCAAGTCTTGATTTTATTTCTTTAACAATGGTTTTCCCCTCATCATATTCATCCTCAACCTCAATCAAAGTTAATTTAGAGCCTTTTTGTCTTAAGGGTTCAATTTTCTTTGAAAATCTTTTTATGTTAGCTGTAATAAATTTATTTGAAGCATATATGATATTTGCCTGTGAACGATAGTTTAAAGATAAGTTTATCAGAGTTAAATTTTTGAAATCTTTAGGTAAATTTAGAAAAAGATCAATTTCCGAACCTCTAAATGAGTAGATGGCTTGGTCAGGATCGCCAAAAACTGATAAAGAACCTTCTTTTTTAAGAAGTTTTTTAATAATTTCATACTGGATTTTATTGATATCCTGAAACTCATCAATAATTATATGAGAAAAAAGAGGAGGAATTATTTTTTTATTGAGTAAATGCAAGGTTTTAATCAATAGATCATCAAAGTCAAGAAGATTTAATTCTATTTTTTTCTGTTCGTATTTTTCATAAAATTCTGTAGTTTTTTCATCAAGATTTAACCCTGTATTTTTAAATTTTGTTATTTTTTCAATAATTTTGTCTGGATTTTTATTGCTAAGAACAGAAATAATTTCTTTTTGCATTGCTCTGGTACAGATTTTAAAATATTTTTCTTTTTCAGGAAGGAACTCTCTTAAAAGTTTTATGCATAAAAGATGAAAAGTGCCTATAAAAGGCAAATCTTCTTTTTTATGCAAATTGTTTAAAACTCTCTCTCTCATTTCAATAGCAGCTTTCTGAGTGAATGTAAGAGCAGCTATTTCTTCTGGATTTATACCACTATTTAAAAGATGGATAATTTTTGCTGTAATTGTAAGAGTTTTGCCTGTTCCAGGTCCTGCTAAAATGCATAAATATCTGTCTGAAGTTTCAACAGCTATTTTCTGATTTTTATTCAGATTCATCTAAAAAAGAATTGTCTGTCCTTTTATTTCTGTTTCCATGTTTTCACCAAATACTCTTATTCTGCCATATTCTCCATCATATCCTGGCTCTAAAAGCACCTTTCCTAATCGCATTCTTTCAATTGCCTCAGATAGCTTTGAGTCAAATTTATCAATTTCAGATAAATTTTTATTCAGTAATATTTCATATTCACTGCCAAGTTTGATGATTGCTTTCATGTAACTATTAAATACTCCTTTGCTCTGGACTGAACAGTTATTTATTTCTGCAATAATTTCTTGCAAAGGAATTATTGACTTATATGGAACTGCCTGTGGTGGTTTAAATCCTTCTTCACGATCAGATAAAACTTCAACTCTGTGCATAACGCCTACTGTAACTTTTTTACCACAGACAGGGCAGAGGTAGTTTCTTTTGATTGTTTCCTTAGGTGAAAGCCTAATGCCACAGACTCTGTGTCCATCATAGTGATATTTACCTTCTTCAGGGAAGAACTCTACAGTACCAAGGAAGCCTTTACCTGTTTTGATAGCATTTATAATGGATTTGTAACTTAATTCTGTATCTAATATATTTGCTTCTCTTCCTATTTTTGCTGGTGAATGGGCATCAGAGTTTGAAATGAGAATAACCTTATCAAGCTTGCTTAATCGCCAGTTCATTGGAGGGTCTGAACTGAGTCCTGTTTCTATTGCATAGATATGAGGTGTTAGTTCTTCAAAACATTCTTCAAGACTGTCAAAGCCTGACTGAGAACCAAAGACTGAAAAATGAGGAGTCCATGCATGAGCAGGAATAATCATGGATTCAGGAGAAACCTCTAAGATAATCTGCATAAGCACTTTTGCATCTATTCCAAGAATTGGTCTTCCATCGGAAGTAAGGCTGCCTATTTGAGAAAGAGCATAGTTTATCTTTAAAACATCCTTTAGTGAAGGGGACAGTATCACAAGATGAATTTTCCTTAATTTGCCATTTTTTTGATAAATACAGCTTATCTCAGAAGAAAGGATAAAATATACCTCATCTTTACATGACTCTGGTACTTCAATTCTAAATTGCTTTTTTAGAGTAAAGAGTCCATTTCCTTCTTCATTAAGTTTATTTTCAATTTCTTTGAGCCATTCAGGATGTGTAAAATCACCTGTGCCGATTAATTTAATTCCCTTAATCTGAGCCCATTGTTCAATTGTTTCAAGATTCATATCCTTGCTGGTTGCACGAGAGAATTTTGAGTGAATATGAAGGTCTGCATAAAACATAGTTAATTATAACATTTTCTCAATGAATGCTCTATGAACTCAATAATTTGAAGGTGTTCTTTAATCCCTTTATTTTCAATATATAAAGGCTTTCCTATAAAAAAGCAAATAGGCTTTGTTGGGTCAATTTTGCCAAAATCTTTAATTATTTTACCAACACCCCATGCATCTGTTCTTAAAGCTATTGGAACAGCTGGAACATTTGCTTTTTTTGCCAGCTTTATCCCCAATGTATTGAATCTGGAAGGTTCAAAGACAATCTCTCTTGTTGCCTGAGGAAAGACTATTACAGATATGCCTTCCTGTAACCTTTTAAATCCATCTTGAATTACTATTCTATAATCTTCTTTTGGGTTTTTTCTTGTAACAGGAATTGGCTTTAGAGCTGCTAAGATTTTTCCGAAAAATGGATATTTAAGTAAGGATTTTTTTACAACAAAAGTTACTTTAAATTCCTTGCCAATAACTGCAGGGAGCACAAGTGTTTCAAGAGTGCTCATATGGTTTGCTATAAAAACACATGGTGGTTTTAAATCTTTTAAATTTTCTTTCCCTTCAATTGTAACTTTACAGCCTACATCTCTCATCATATCAAGAATTTTTAATCCATCAATAACAAGTTCTTCATAAGTATATTTTCCTCTGTTAGCCTTGAAAGCACTTAATATAATTTTTTTAATTACATTTGTATGCAGTCTGAGAGTTATCATTTAACGAGAGGGTCTATTATTCCAGCTTCTTTAAAGCCCTTTAGTCTATAAATACAGCTTGGACATTTAAGACAAGGTGAAGGATTTTCAGGATCACCCTGAGGATCATAACAACTCCATGTAAGAGAGTAATCTAATCCAAGTTCTATACCTTTTTTGATTATTTCTGATTTTGTTAAATAAAGAAGCGGTGCATTTATTTTGAATTTGAGGGTTCCTTCAACAGAAATTTTTGTTGCAAGATTTGCCATTCTTTCAAATGCTTGAAGATATTCAGGTCGGCAATCAGGATAACCTGAATAGTCAACAATATTTGCTCCTATAAAAATATTGGGACATTGAAGTACTTCTGCCCAGGCTAATCCAAAGCTCAGAAATATAGTATTTCTTGCAGGAACATAGGTGATAGGTATTCCTTCAATTTCTTCTTTAGGAATTTCCATCTTGGATGTGAGAGCAGAACCTCCGATTTTTCTTAAATCAAAAGAAACAATAAGGTGCTCTTTTACTCCAATGTGTTTTGCTACTTTTTTTGCTGCTTCAATTTCTATTTTATGTCTCTGACCGTAGTCAAAGGAAAGGGCATAACATTCAAATCCTTCTGATTTTGCTATAATAAGTGTAGTTGATGAATCAATACCTCCACTAAGTAGTATCACAGCTTTTTTCATTTTTTATCTCCAATTTTGAGTTCAGTTCCTTTTAATAATCTTTTTATGTTTTGTATATGTCTCAGGTATATAACAGTAGTAAATAAAAAGGCAAAAAATTTAATTTCTTCAGGATAGTCTAAAAGAAAAACATTCATAGGCAGTAAAGCAAAAGAGATAAGCGCACTGAGAGAGGAGATTTTACTTATTTTAAATGTTATTATCCATATGAGAATTGTGATTAAACCTGCTAATGGCATATAGGCTAAAAGCACTCCAATTGAAGTTGCAACACCTTTCCCTCCTTTAAATTTTAGAAAAGGCGTATAACAGTGTCCAAGAATAGAAAAAATTCCTACTAATCCTATTAAAAATAGATTGTCTCCGTAAGAAGGTATTATTTTTACAACTAAAACAGGGATAGCTCCTTTTGAAATATCAAGTAAAAGTGTAATTAATGCTTCTTTTTTCCCTATAGCTCTTAAAACATTGGTTGTTCCTATATTTCCACTTCCAACGTGCCTTAGGTCAATTCCTTTTAATTTACCAATTATGTATCCCCATGGAATAGAACCAAAAAAGAATGCGAATAAAAATAAAATAAGACTCATTTAATATTCCTCCAGAAATAGAAAAGATACTTAATTGCTGAATATACTGCTACAAATGTGGCAATGTAAATTAAAATAAGTCCTACATCATAAAGGTCTAATCCATATATTTCTTCTGCTATAAAAAGAAATAAAATAGCTATCATCTGTAAAACAGTTTTTGCCTTACCTGCTTTTTCAGCAGGAATAATCACTCCTCTTGAAAGTGCATAAAAACGTAGAGTTGTAATAATAAACTCTCTCAGAATTATTATAGTAGCAATCCATGCAGGAACTCTTACCAGATCAACAAGGATAATCAAAGCAGTGATTACAAGGAGTTTGTCTGCGATAGGGTCTAAAATTATGCCTAATTTTGTAATTTGCTTGAATTTTCTTGCTAAATAGCCATCAAGAAAATCAGTGATTGATGCAATAAGAAATAGAAAAGCTCCTAACTGAGGATTTGCAGGAGCCTCAATTATAAAAATAGGAACTATCAATATTCTTATGATTGTTAATGTTGTGGGAAGATTAAAGGTTTTTATATTCATCTACAAATTTATCCCATAATCCTTTTGCTTTCAATATAATATCACATAACTCTCTTACAGCACCCTGTCCAGCTTTTTGTTCAGTCACATAGTTTACTCTTTTTTTAACTTCTTCATGAGCATCCTGAGGACATACTGAAAGACCTACTCTGTCCAAAATTGATAAATCAATTATATCATCTCCCATAGCTGCGATTTCTTCTTTTTTGAGATTGTATTTTTCAACTATTTCATTGAAAATTTTAAGTTTTTCCCTCGTGCCCTGATAAACTTCAGCTATTCCCAGTTCTTTCATTCTTCTTTCAAGAGCTTTTGAGTGTCTTCCTGTTATTACAGCTAAATTTATTCCTGATTTATGAAGCATAACCAGCCCGTGCCCGTCTCTTACATTAAAAATTTTCAGCTCATTATTTTCATTGTCAAGAATGATGCCTCCAGAAGTTAAAACTCCATCCACATCAAGAATTAAAAATTTTATATTCTTTGCCTTTTTAATTATTTCATCAGAAAGATTTTTAGTTGTGTAGTTTTTTAAAATTCTTTCAATTATTCCAGTTGTTGAAATGCCTTCAATATATGGAAGGCTGTGGACTTCCTTTACTAATTCAGCACCAACAATGTTTTCAACTTTCCAGTCACCACCTTTAACCAAAACATCAGGTTCAAGAAATTTAATAAGATTATAAGGTGTTTCCTCATCAAAAAATGTAACAAAATCAACCATTTCAAGTGATGAAAGAACTTCTGCTCTTTCATTCTCTGGATTTATAGGTCTTAATGGTTTGATTTTTTTGACTGATTTGTCGGAGTTTAATCCTATCACAAGAATATCGCCTAACTTTTTTGCTTCTTTAAGATATCTGACATGTCCTACATGAATAATATCAAAACATCCGTTAGTGAAAACAATCTTATTGCCCTGTTTTTTTAGGTTATCTATTTCATTTTTTAGTTTCATTGCATGGACAATCTTACCCATTAATTTTCTCCATAGCTTTCTTTAAAATTTCTTTATCACTTTTGTATGTAAGTTTTTTCAGAGCTTCTTGGATGGTAAACCATTGAGCAGAACTAACTTCCCAGTCAGGATTTACCTGGCCTCCTGTATATTCAGCAAGAAAATATTTTACAGTTTTAAAATATCTTTCACCTTCCATTATGAACCAATAGGATACTTCACCCAATTCATCTACAATTTTCACATCAACCCCTGTTTCTTCTTTTATTTCTCTTAAGGCAGTTTCTTTTGGGTCTTCTTTTTTTTCAACAAGTCCCTTAGGAAGAGCCCATACTTTTCCATCCTTTGTTGAAATTAATAGAATTTTTACATTACCATCTTCAATTTTATAGACTATTCCGCCTGCTGAAAATGCTCTTTTCATTATGGCATCTTTGAGGGATTTAAAAGTCTTATAATATCATTATAAAATGCAAGCATCATAAGCGCAATAAGGAAGGCTATGCCTATTTTTTGAGCAACTGCAACAAATTTTTCACTTAAAGGTTTTCTCCTAATCCCTTCTATCATGAAAAACAGAATATGTCCACCGTCAAGCACAGGAATTGGTAGTAAATTAAGCACACCGAGATTAATGCTTATTATGGCTGCAAAACTCAAAAAACTTACCAACCCCTGTTCAGCAGTTTTTCCTGCTGCTTGAAATATAAGTATAGGTCCTCCAATAACATCTGTGGATACAACTCTTTGAAATATTTTTACGATTGTTAGGTAAGTAAGCTCTACAATTTCATAACACTTTTGAAATGATTTAGTTACGGCTGTTATTGGGTCTTCTTTTTTAATATAAAACTCATCAGCTGGCTTTATTCCAATCTGCCCTACAACAACTTTTTCTCCAAAAAGATTTTTAGCTTCCTTTGCTTGCGGAGTTATTTTAAGATTTAATATTTCGCCCTTTCTTTCTATTTTAAAGATGAGCTCTTTGTTGGGATTTTGCTGTATGAATTGAGCCATATCAAACCAGTTATTAATTTTTTGACTATCTAATTCAATAATTCTATCTCCCTTTTCTAATCCAGCTATTTTTGCTGGAGAGTTTTCTATTATTTCTCCTATGATTGGTTTAAGAACAGGAACACCATGAACAAAAATAACCCAGAATAGCAATACAGCGCCAAATATATTAAAAAGCGGACCGGCAAGCACAATGAATATTTTTTTATAAACAGGCTGATGTTTAAATGATCTTTTTTCATCAATTATTTCATCTCCTACTTCTTCACCATACATTTTTACATATCCACCAAGAGGCACAGCACTTAAAAGATATTCTGTTTCCCCTATTTTTTTGCCGAGAATTTTAGGTCCAAAACCGATAGAAAACTTAAGCACTCTAACACCGCTTAGTTTAGCAGCTAAGAAATGACCAAGCTCATGAATGAATATTAAAAATCCAAAAAGAATAACTGCATAGATAAGACTCATTCTCCAATCTCCTTTTTTGCCATTTTTCTTGCCCAGCTATCAGCTTCAAGAACTTCTTCTATACTGCTGACAGAAACAATTTTGTGGGCATCCATGACTTTTTTTATTATTTTATATATCTCTTTAAATTTTAACCTTCCAGACAGAAAAGCTTCAACAGCTACTTCATCTGCTGCATTTAAAACTGCTGGCATGCTCCCTCCTGCATTCAATGCTTCATAGGCAAGTTTAAGGCAAGGGAAAACTTCTGTATCTGGAATTTCAAATTGTAGCTTAGTTGTGATACTCCAGTCTATTGGTGGAACAATCTCTGGAAGTCTTTCAGGAAAGGAAAGCGCAAGTGCAATAGGTGCTTTCATATCAGGATTACTCATCTGAGCAAGATATGTTCCGTCAATAAATTCAACAAGACAGTGAATAATACTCTGTGGATGAATCAAAACACCAATATTTTCTGCGGGCATATCAAAAAGATAGTGCGCTTCAATTACTTCAAAACCTTTATTCATAAGAGTCGCTGAATCAATTGTTATTCTTTTCCCCATTTTCCACTTTGGATGATTTAAAGCCTCTTGAGGAGTAACATTTTCTATTTCATAGCTTTTTTTGCCTCTAAACGGACCACCTGATGCTGTAAGCCAAATTTTCTTTATATAGGGTTTATTACAACCATTGATGCATTGGAAAACTGCACTATGTTCACTGTCAACAGGAATAATTTTTGCTCCACTTATTTTCCCTTGTTTTTTTATTAACTCACCTGCCATTACAAAGCTTTCTTTATTGGCAACTCCTATTGTTTTTCCTTCTTTTACTGCTTCAAAAGTAGGGATAAGACCTGCAGCACCTACTATAGCTGAAAGAATTATATCTGCTTCTTTTAGTTTTGCAAGTTTACAAATTCCTTCATTTCCTTTAAGTATTTCTAAATTTTTGACTTTTTTCCTTAATTCGTCACAGGCTTTTTTATCAAATACTGCTACATATTGAGGGTTAAATTCTTTAATCTGTTCTTCCAGAATATTAACACTGCTTTTTGCAGCAAGTCCTAATACTTTAAATTTATCTGGGAATTTTCTTATTACTTCAAGAGCGTTTTTTCCTATTGAACCTGTACTGCCAAGTATAACAACCTTTTTCAAACTCCCCTCCTAAATAAATCTCATTCCAAAATAAAGTATCGCTCCTGCAAAAAGTATGGCATCTATTTTATCAAGAATTCCACCGTGTTCTGGGAAAATAAAGCTTGAATCCTTAACTCCAGCATCTCTTTTAAACATGGACTCTACAAGGTCACCAAATATTGAGATAAAACCAATCAGTAATCCAGCTACAGCAAGACTTAAAAAAGTTTTGTTAATTAAGATATAGCCTAAAATTATAGATGCCAGACTGCCTCCAAGTAGTGAACCATAAGCTCCAGCCCATGTTTTTTTGGGACTTACCTCAGGATAGAGTTTACGATTTCCCAGACCTTTGCCTATATAATAAGCAAAAGAGTCCGCTGCCCAGACCACACCATAAAGATAGATTATCCACTGCCATCCATGTTCTCTTAAAAACCACTGAAAAGAAATCAGAGTTGGAATATATAGAAGTCCTATAATTAAAGGAGAGATTTCCTGTAGGGCACTATGAGGATCTTTTTTTGACAGTAGTCGGATAACTGTAATTACTATAAAAGTTAAGGCGTAATAGTGTAATGCATATTGAAAATTGAAGCAGTTTAACAGAAAAATAATCAATGAAATAATAACACCTAAAGCAATCCAGAAAGAGGAAGTTCTATACATTTTTAGAAACTCCCACATTCCAATAATATTTACAACTGCTAAAAGACCAAGAAAGCAATATGATGGAAGTTTAATGATAAATAAAACTAAAATTGGTAAAGCAACAACTGCAACAAGAATTCTTTTTTTATGGCCTTGTAAACTCACTTACTTTTCCAAATCTCCTTTGTCTTTTTTGAAAATCAAGAATTGCTTCTGTAAACTCTTCTTCAGTAAAATCTGGCCATAGAGTTTGACTGAAATAAAATTCTGAGTATGCAGACTGCCATACAAGAAAATTACTGATTCTTTGTTCACCTGAAGTTCTAATTATAAGGTCAGGTTCAGGAATTCCTGCTGTATCAAGCATGGAAGAAAAAAAATCTTCATCAACTTTTTCAGGGACTGTATTGTTTATAATAATTTTTTTAACAGCTCTTATAATCTCATCCCTGCCTCCGTAGCTAATTGCAAACTGCGCAATCAGTTCTTTACATTCACTGGTTGCTGATTCTGTCTCTTCTATTACATTGAGAATATTTTTTGGAATCATGTCACGATTTCCTATCATTTTAAATCTAACTCCTTGGGATATAAATGTTTGAGTTTCTTTCCTTAAATGATTTTGAAGTAAATCCATTATAATTTCAACTTCTTTTTTGGGCCTTTGCCAGTTTTCAATTGAAAATGCATAGAAAGTAAGAACATCTATATTTAATCTAATAGCAGAGCGGATAATTTCTTTTACTTTTTCTACTCCTCTTTTATGCCCTTCATATCTTGGTAGTCCTCGCAACTGCGCCCATCTTCCATTTCCATCCATTATTATTCCAACATGTTTTATAAATCTGCTCATTTTTAATACTTAAAAGAAAGGATATGCAGAATTGTTTCAAAGGGACTTTCTCCCTGAAGAATTCTTTTAGGATTAAAGCCAAAAGGAGGCTTCACCAGAACAAATAGTTTATCTGATGATACAGCATAGTCAAGTATCTCGCCTGACATCTCGTCTGTTATATCTGTTTGTTCTATTCCTATTCCTGTCCACTGAAGTAACTGAAGTTTAGAACTTCTATATCCGAAAGTTGAGGCATTTACAAAACCTAAAAGAGGTTTCTTCTCAATAACAATTACTCCATTGCTTAATGGCTTAATTCTACTTTGAACCTTCCATTTTCCAAGACTTAACATGGCTATTCCCGTTTGTTTTTCATACTGAAGTCCGAATCCCATTGGTTCTTGTGAACGCCAAAGCGGGATTCCTTTGTTGTTGTATACTGCAAGTGAGCCATCATCTTCCCATTTAAAAGTAGTATCTCCAAATATGTAAAAATCATAAATATTTGCCTTTACAGGCAGTTTAAGAATGCTACTTTTTTGATATGTTGATTTTTGTGGCAGTATATAAAAAATTTCACCATTAAATCCCTCAGAGGGAGAATAAGCCTGTGCAATAAGACTACCATCATAAATTCTTAAAAATATATCATTTATTCTTGAGATTTCAACAAATCCATCTCCAACCCATTTAATTATTGATGAGACAACTCTATCATCTTTTTTGATAGTTACTATTATTTCATCTTTACCATCTTTATCAATATCCCCTGTATCAAACCATAATATATCTCCACCTATGGGTATTAGGTAGTTGCTTTTGAGTTTTAGATCTACATCTATAAGATATAGACTTATTTCATTATCAGATGCTATTAAAATTTGATTTTGACTGATACCATCAAAATTTCCTGTTGCAACTCTATTAACTCCTCTTGATAATCTAAATGAAAGAAGAGTATGACCTTCAGGAACTATCAATGAAGCATATTTTTTCCTTAATTCATTGATGGCTACAGCAGAAAGTTCGGTTTCTGATCTGGACAGAAGTTTTTTATCCTTTATCCAGTAAAGTTCTTGAGTAAGTTTGATATTTCCATTTTGTTTTGATTGTTTAAGCAGCAGAACAACATCAGCATTTTGCGGTTCTTTTAAAAGATTGTCTACTTCATTTATATTTACAGGAGCATTTATAAGTTCAAATCTTTCTGTATTTTTTAGTTCTCTGTAATAACCTTCACCAACTGCCCATTCTGTATTTCCTTGAGCATATAAAATTTTGATTTTTGATTTAGGTATTTTAAATAAAAGAGAGTTTTCTTTTGGTAAACTAATATTTCCTTCTATGATTATAGCTTTGGAAGAGTTTTCTTCAACGCTTACAACCTCTGCAGAGCCAATTATTTTTTCAGATTTACCTATAATCTGCCTTGTAACAGGATGAATTAAAGGCATGGTTTCTTCAAAAAGAACTACCCTTTGTCCCTTTTTTATTCCATCTTTAGCTCCTTTATCAAAAGTTAATTCATTATTTTCTAATTTAATAACCTTGCCAGTAATTATAGGGAAATATGATAAAAGACTTTCTTTAAAGTTTTGAAAATAATCAACCTGAGCATAACCTTGTTTTGTTAGCAAGATGAAAAGAAAAAGAAATAAAAATATTGAACACTTTTTAAAGTAATGCATTTTAAAGTTTATACTAAATACCTTTTTGAAGTCAAAAATTTTAATGATTAGTAAAGAATGCTATATTTCATCTACTGCCCCTTCAATCCAGTTTCTTTATCCAGAGTATTATCTAAGAGGTTTTTTATGGTATATTTAAACAGAGATGAAAAAATTCATATTAATTTTTGCTGCCATAGTTGTTATCGCAATTTTACTTATAACTCTTGATTATATGGATAAAGAATCTCAAATAAAAGTAAGGGTCTCAATGGAAGGCTCTTTTTTTAAAGATGCAGAATTTATTCAAAAAAAGGATGGGCAGGTGAAGCTACAACTTTCCTCAAAAGAAGCTTTTATGAGCGATGATGGAAAATTAATGGATATGAAATATCTCACTATGTTTTTTCCTGAAAAGGAATTTACTGTAAAGTCTCAAAGAGGATTTTACTATCCTGAATCAGGTGATCTCATTTTGACTGATGGAATTGAAGGGCTTTCAAAGGATTATAGAGTTTATGGCACAGAAGCATACTGGAGTGCAAAGGACAAGACCCTTTATTCAGAGAAACCCCTTAAAGTTGTAAGCAGTAAATTTTCTATAGAAGGAAGTTCTGGTAAAGCCAGTGCAGATTTGATAGAATTAAAGAAAGGGGTGGTAGCAATTGTCTATTCCAAGAAGTAGTCTTATAGCTATATTAATTTTTCTTCTTTTTATTAATCCAGTTCTTGCTGAAGAGAAAAAGGAAATGCCTCAACCTATAATAATAACTTCAAAAACTCTTATTAATGACAGCAAAGCAAAGACAGCGACATTTGAAGGAGATGTTGTGGCTAAAAGAGGAGAAGTTACTTTATATGCTGCCAAAATGATTGTATATTATGAAGATGAACAAAAAGGCGGTAATATAAAAATGATAGAAGCAATAGGAAATGTAAAGCTTGTAAAAGGAGATAGAGTTATAACATCCCATAAAGCAACATACTATCCTGAACCAGAGGAACGAGTAATTTTCACAGGAGAACCCAGGGCAACAGAAGGGAAAAATCTTGTTACAGGAGAAAAAATAACATATTTTATGAAAGATGACAGGTCATTGGTAGAAAAAAGTAAAGTTTACTTGAAAGAGAAAAAATCAGAAAAATGAGCAATACTCTGAAAGTTGAAAAATTAAAAAAGAGCTTTGGTAAAAAGGAAGCGGTTAAAGGTGTCAGCTTTAAAGTAGAAAGTGGAGAAGTTGTTGGTTTATTAGGACCTAATGGTGCAGGAAAAACAACAACATTTTACATGATAACAGGAATAATAAAGCCTGATAATGGAAACATTTTTCTTGATGATAAAAATATTTCATCAATGCCAATTTATGAGAGAGCAAAACTCGGATTAGGCTATCTTCCACAGGAACCCTCTATATTTAGAAAACTAACAGTTAGGGATAATTTAAAAGCTGTTCTTGAAATCAAATATGAAAATGATAAAGATGCTTTAGCTAAGATTGATGAAGAAGTTAATGATATTCTTAAAGAATTTAATCTGTTAGAGTTTGCGGACAGAGAAGGTTACAAGCTTTCAGGTGGAGAAAGAAGAAGAGCTGAGATTGCAAGGGCGATATCATTAAAACCGATTTTTATGCTTTTTGATGAGCCTTTTGCAGGCATAGACCCTTTGGCTGTGGTTGAATTAAAAAAAACAATAAAGCACCTTAAAGACAAAGGAATTGGAGTAATAATAACAGATCATAATGTAAGAGAAACTCTTTCCATAACAGATAGAGCTTTTATAATCCACAATGGTAAGCTGCTTGCTGAAGGCTCTCCAGATACTCTTGTTAATGATCCTGTTGTAAGAGAAGCTTATCTTGGAGAGGAGTTTAAACTATAATGGGACTTGAACAAAGAACTGATTTAAGACTTACTCAAAAACTGGCACTTACACCCCAGCTTCAACTTCAACTCAAGCTTCTTCAGTTACCACAGCTTGAGCTGAGTCAATATATTCAGCTTGAGTTAATGGAAAATCCAATACTTGAACTGGATGAAGAAACTGAAAATATTCAGGAAAATGAAGTTTCTTCTGAAGAATATGAAGAACCTGTAGCTGTTGATAAGCTGGAAAAAATAATGATAGATGAGTATTTTGCTGAAAGGGCAGATGATGGCAGAGATCTTGGCTATTTTAATCCTGGCGTAGAAGAAAAGCCATCTTTTGAACTTTTTTACTCCACAACTACTGACTTATGGGAACATCTATTGTGGCAATTAAGATTAAGTAAAGCTCCAGATAAAATAAGAGCAGTTGCTGAAGTGGTTATAGGAAATATTGATGAGGATGGGTATCTTAAGGCTACAGAAGAAGAAATAGCAAAAATGTCAGATACAGACAATGAAACTGTTAAACAGGCAATTGCTCTTGTTCAGGAATTTGATCCGGCGGGAGTTGCAGCAAGGGATATTAAAGAATGTTTAATCCTACAGATTAAAGCACTGGGACTGGGAGATACTCTGGTTCAATCTTTTATTGAAGAACATCTTGAAGATATAAAAAAGAAAAAATATGAAAATATCGCAAAAAGATTTGGCATTTCAATTGATGAAGTTATTAAGTCTGTAAAAATTATAGAGAAACTTGAACCAAGACCAGGGAGAAACTTTTCTAAAACACAGGTTAATATTCCGGTTCCCGATGTGTATGTAACTAAAGTTGAAGGTGAATATCAGATTATATTGAATGACGAAGGCATTCCAAAGCTGAGATTGAGCAAAATTTATAGAGAGCTTTTTACAGAAAAAAATCTGCCTGTTCAGGAAAAAAAGTATTTAAGAGAAAAGTTTAAAAATGCTGTGGAACTATTAAGGAGCATAGAACAGAGAAATAAAACAATTTACAGAGTAACCGAAAGTTTGGTTAAATTCCAAAAAGAGTTTTTTGATAAAGGAGTGAGTTATGTAAAACCTCTTAACTTAAAAGATATAGCACAGGACCTTGGGCTTCATGAAAGCACAATAAGTAGAGTAACTTCCAACAAGTATCTTGCTTGTGAACATGGCTTATTCAACTTTAGATTTTTTTTCAGTAATGCTCTATCATCTAATCATGGCGGTATTTCTACTACACTTGTAAAAGATTTAATTCAAAAGATTATAAATGAAGAAAACCATACAAATCCTTTGTCTGACAAGGAAATTTCAGATATGCTTAAAAAACAAGGTATAGATATTGCACGACGAACTGTTGCAAAATATAGAGAAGAACTCAAAATACCACCCAAGCCTTTAAGAAAACTAAAAAATTATTAAGGAGGAAAGATATGAAAATAACCATCAGAGGAAAGAACATTGACGTTACAGAAGCATTGAAGCAGTATATTGAAAAGAGAGTAACTAAATTTGAAAGATTTTTAACTGACACATCAGAGGCTATTGTAACAATAAGTACTGAAAAGTTTACGCATAAAATAGATGTTCTTCTAAAGGTAGATGGACATTTAATTCAAGCTGAAGGGAAGACTGAAGACCTTTATTCAGCAGTTGACCAAGTTGTAGAGAAACTTGAAAAGCAGGTATTAAAATATAAAGAAAAAGTCCAGAATAAGAATAAAAAAGAAACAATTAAATATCCATCCGCATTGTCCGAAGAAGTAGAGACTGCTAAGAGAATTGTTAAATATAAAAAATTTGATTTAAGACCAATGTCTCCTGAGGAAGCAGTAGACCAATTAGAACTTCTGGATAAAGATTTCTTTATCTTTATTAATTCATTCAGCGGAGATGTTAATGTTATATATAAAAGAAAAGATGGCAATTTTGGTTTAATTGAACCTGCCAGATAACCTTTAATTGCTTTGAATTTTGACAAATTCATAGTAATAGTAACAGGACTTTCAGGAGGAGGCAAGACAGTTACGCTCCGAACCTTAGAGGATATTGGTTTTTTCTGTGTTGATAACTTACCGCCTCCTATTGTATTAGAATTTCTGGGGATGTTGAATGAATATAGTAGTTTTAAAAATATTGCAATTGGAATTGATATCAGAGTCCAGCAATTCTTGGAAAAAGCAACAGAACTTATCAAAAGAATAAAAGATATTTATAAAATAGAAGTTTTATTTCTTGAGGCTGATGATGATACGATTCTCTTGAGATATAAAGAAACAAGAAGACCTCATCCCCTTTCAACTCATTATAACGATTTACATAAGGCAATCAAACAGGAAAGGGAGTTGTTGTATCCTTTGAGATGTTTGTCAGACAGAATAATTGATACATCAAATTTAAATCCTCATGAACTAAAATTTTTAATTCGCTCAATGTATGGAGCAGAAAAGATATCACCTTCAATAACTATTATTTCTTTTGGCTACAAAAAAGGTATTCCTGCCAATGCTGACTTAATATTTGACGCAAGATTTTTACCCAATCCATATTTTATCCCTTCTTTAACAGACCTTAATGGCAAAGATAAGCCAGTAAAAGATTTTGTATTAAAACAAAATGAAACAATTGAGTTTTTGACATATATCAAGAATTTTTTGAGTTTTGCGGTTTCAGGTTATAAAAGAGAAGGAAGAGCTTATGTAACAATAGCTATTGGATGCACTGGAGGAAGACACAGATCAGTGGTCTTAGTAGAAGAAATAGCAGATTACTTGAGAAGCCTTTCTCTTAATCCAGTTGTTATTCATAGGGATTTATAAGTAAATTTTAAGAAAACCATAAAAATTTAAAATCGCAAAATTTCTTGACAAAATAGACTCTGTATGGTATTCTTTTTTGCAGTTGTTTTTTAATCTCATAAAAATCTAACAGAAAGAAGGTGGGGTATGTTAGAGTTCAACAATTGGTTTTTTGTATTAATGGTTCAATTTTTTATTTTAATGTTTATTCTTAATGCTATTCTGTTTAAACCCATGATGGAGCTTTTCAGGCAGAGAGAACAAACAATTAAAGGCGCTCTTGAAGAAGCTCAACTTATGAACGAGAAGAAAGAAAAAGCGATTGCTCAGATGAATGCAGATTTAGCTCAAGCAAAAGCTCAGGCAAAGCAGATTATTAATGCCTTAAGGGAGGAAGGGCTTGCTTATCAGAGAGAGGTTGTTTCTAATGCTGAAAAAGAAGCTGTTCAGATGATTGAAAAAGCCAGGGCAGAAGTTAAAGCAGAAACAGACAAAATCAGAAATATGCTTAGACAAGAAGTTGAAAGGCTCTCTGAAGAAATTGTTAATAAACTGGTAAAGGCTTAAATGGAGGGGACATGAAAGGGAAAATGCTTTTAATATTCATGATGATAGTAATGATTGCATCTTCAGCAATGGCAGCAGAAGCAGAACATGCAGGAGGCGACTTAAAAGATTGGGCATTTAAGGTAATCAACTTTGCTATACTGGTTTTTATAATTGTTAAATTTTTAGGCAAACCTATCAAAAATTATTTTGCACAGAGAAAAGAGTTAATTGAAAAGAGCATTCGTGAGTCACAGGAAGCTAAGGAACTTGCTCAAAAAGCACTTCAAGAGGTAGAAGAAAAGCTTAAATTAAAAGATAAAGAAGTGCAAGATATTTTAGATACAGCTAAGAAGATTGGTGAGCAGGAAAAAATACAGATTGTTCAAGAGAGTGAAAAATTAAAAGAGAAAATTCTTGAGCAGGCAAAGACAAACATAGAGTTTGAAGTGAAGATGGCTAAGGATGCTTTGAGGCTTGAGGCTGCTGAGCTTGCAATTCAGTTAAGTGAGCAGAAATTAAAGGAGAAAATAACTCCTGAAGAGCAGGAAAAGCTTCTTCAGGAATCAATAAAAATAATAGAGGGGCGGAAAAATTGAGAAAGGTAAGAGGTGCAAAGGCAAAAAAATATGCTAAACAATTTTTAAGCCTGGTGAATATTGACCAGGTACCAGAAATTGTCTCTAAGTTGGAAACAGTTGTAATGCTTATGCAGAAGGAAAAGCAGTTCAGGAATATGCTTACTTCACCTTCTTTTAAGGACGAAGAGAGAGTTGGAGTCATTGGTTATCTTTGTGAAAAATTAGGGCTTCCAGAAGAAACAAAGAAATTCCTAAACTTTCTTAGTATTGAAGGGGTGCTGATAGGTTTGGGTGAGATTGTAAGATACATTAATGCGCTCTATCTGGAAGCTAAGAAGAAGGTTAAGGGAATTGTAACCTCAGCAGTAGAACTTCCCGAAAATATCAAGCAAAAGATTGTTGAATCACTTAAGGCAATTACAGGCAGAGATGTGGAATTGCAATATGAGATTGATCCTTCATTAATAGGTGGAGTAAGAGTTAAAGTTGGAAGCACAATGTATGATTTGAGTATAAAAGGCCAGTTGGGTCTTTTAAGAGATAAGCTTATAAAGGGGTGAAAAACTATGGAACTTAAGATGGAAGAAATTAGCGAGTACCTTAAAAAGCAGATTGCTGACTTTGAGAAGAAAGCTGATGTCAGCGAAGTGGGAATAGTTACCTCTATCGGTGACGGAGTTGCGAGAATCTATGGATTAGATAACTGCATGGCCTCTGAAATGTTAGAGCTTCCAAATGGTGTTTATGGAATGGCTCTTAACCTTGAAGAGGACAATGTAGGTGCTATTCTTTTTGGTGATGATAGGCTTGTTAAAGAGGGAGACCTTGTTAAGAGAACTGGAAGAGTTATGGAAACACCTGTTGGAGAGGAACTCATTGGAAGAGTAGTTAATGCAATCGGTATTCCAATTGATGGTAAAGGTCCAATTAATGCAAAGACTTCAAGAAAGGTTGACGTTATTGCTCCAGGAATTATTAAACGTCAGCCTGTTAAAGAACCTCTTCAAACAGGTCTTAAGGCAATAGATGCAATGATTCCTATAGGTAGAGGACAGAGAGAGCTTGTTATTGGTGACCGTCAAACAGGTAAAACAGCTATTTTGCTTGACACGATAATAAATCAAAAAGGTCAGAACTGTATATGTATATATGTTGCCTGCGGTCAGAGACGTCAGAGCGTAGTTCAGGTTGTTGAAACTCTGAAAAAATATGGTGCAATGGACCACACAATAGTTGTTGCAGCAACCGCTTCTGAGCCTGCATCCATGCAGTATCTTGCTCCTTATGTTGGCTGCGCAATGGGTGAGTATTTCAGAGATAAAGGAATGCATGCATTGGTATGTTATGATGACCTTACAAAACAGGCTTATGCTTATAGACAGGTTTCATTGATTTTAAGAAGACCGCCAGGAAGAGAGGCATATCCTGGTGACGTATTCTATCTCCACTCAAGATTACTTGAAAGAGCAGCAAAACTCTCAGATGCAGAGGGTGGAGGTTCACTTACAGCATTACCTGTTATTGAAACCCAGGCAGGTGACGTTTCTGGATATATTCCAACAAACGTTATTTCCATTACAGATGGTCAGATATATCTTGAGCCAGAGCTTTTCTATGCAGGTGTTCGTCCTGCTATTAACGTCGGTCTTTCAGTTAGCCGTGTCGGTGGAGCAGCACAGATCAAAGCAATGAAACAAGTTGCGGGTATGCTAAGACTTGACCTTGCACAATACAGAGAGCTTGCAGCATTTGCTCAGTTTGCTGCAGACCTTGATAAAGCAACAAGAGCACTTCTTGAAAGAGGACAGAGAATGGTTGAACTGCTTAAGCAGGATCAATATGTTCCAATGCCTGTAGAAGACCAGATAATGCTTATATTTGCTGGAACTCAAGGACATCTTGATGATTTACCAGTTTCTGCTATTAAAGCTTTTGAACAGGGATTCTTAAGCTTCATTAGAAGCCAGAAAGAAGACATCAGAAAGGAAATCAGGGAAAAGAAAGAACTTGATGATACATTGAAACAGAAAATTACTGATGCTATCTTAGAGTTTAAGAAGACTTTTCAGCCTTAATAATAAAATCTGAAGGTAGAGGAGCAGTTAAATGCCAACATTAAGAGATATAAGGAAAAAAATAAAAGCAATACAGGGAACAAAAAAGATTACCTCTGCCATGAAGATGGTGGCAGCAGCCAAGCTCCGTAAAGTTCAGGATAGCATGCTTAGGTATAGACCTTATGCTACCAAAATGCAACAGGTTTTATCTGATCTGGCTGGAGCAGTTGAGACAAGAGGTGATGTTCCGCCATTGCTTTTAAGAAGACCTATAAAGAATGTAGAAGTACTGGTTATTACATCTGACAAAGGACTTTGTGGAGCTTTTAATACAAATATATTGAGAGTTGCAGCAAAAGAAATAGACCGCCTAAAAAAAGAAGGCTTGAATGTTACAATTTCAGTTGTTGGCAGAAAAGCAAGAGATTATTTTAAAAGAAGAGAAATTCCGTTAAAAAATATATGGACAGGAATTTCAGGAAAACTTCAATATGCTCATGCTCAGATGATAACACAGGAAATGATTAACTCATATGTAAGTGAAGCTGTGGATGAGGTAGTAGTTATCTATAATGAATTTAAGTCTGTAATAGCTCAAAGGGTTGTAATTAATAGAATTCTACCGGTGGGAAGAATAGCTTCTGAGCCTTCGGAACAGCCAGTATTTATTCCATTTACATATGAGCCGAGAGCACCTGAATTGTTTGCAATGCTTCTTCCAATTTATATAGAAATCCAGATTTATAGAGCACTCTTGGAATCGCAAGCAGCGGAAGAAGCAGCAAGAATGACTGCAATGGACAATGCAACAAAGAACTGTGACGAGTTGATAAAAAAGACCACTTTAATAGCCAACAAGGTCAGACAGGCATCAATTACAAAAGAGCTTATGGATATAGTTGGTGGCGTAGAAGCTTTAAAACAAAGTGAAGGATAAAAATTTTAAAAAAGAATAAAAGGAGGTTTAAAAATTATGAACGTAGGTAAAGTAGTACAGGTTATCGGAACAGTTGTTGACTGCGAGTTTGAAGGGCAGCTACCGGAAGTTTTGAATGCTCTGAAAATAGAGGAACCTGGCGATCCTGCTAAGGGTATTCCAGAGCTTCATTTAACACTGGAAGTTGCAATGCATCTTGGAGAAAATAGAGTTAGAACAATTGCTATGGGTTCAACAGATGGACTTGTCAGAGGAATGAAAGTTATTGATACAGGTGCGCCAATTACAGTTCCTGTTGGCAAACCTGTTCTTGGAAGAATTATAAATGTTATTGGTGAACCTGTTGATGAGATGGGACCAATTCAGGCACAGGATAAATATCCAATTCACATATCAGCTCCTGAATTTACCGAACAATCTCCAACTACCCAGCAGTTTGAGACAGGTGTTAAAGTTTTTGACCTTCTTGTTCCCTTTGTTAGAGGTGGAAAAATGGGAATGTTCGGTGGAGCAGGCGTTGGTAAGACGGTTATTATTATGGAAATGATTCACAACATCGCTATGAAGCATGGTGGTGTTTCTGTTTTTGCAGGTGTTGGAGAAAGAACCCGTGAAGGAAATGACCTTTATCTTGAAATGAAGCATTCTGGAGTTTTGCCACAGGTTGCGCTTGTTTATGGACAGATGAATGAGCCACCTGGTGTTAGGGCAAGAATTGCTCTTACAGCTTTGACAGTTGCAGAATACTTCAGAGATCAAGGACAGGACGTTCTCATATTCATAGATAACATCTTTAGATACACCCTTGCTGGTAGCGAAGTTTCCGCACTTCTTGGAAGAATGCCATCCGCAGTTGGTTATCAGCCAACGCTTTCAACAGAAATGGGTGCTTTGCAGGAAAGAATAACCACAACAGCAAAAGGCTCTATTACATCCATGCAGGCAATTTACGTTCCTGCAGATGACTTAACAGACCCTGCAGTTGCAGCAGTTTTTGCTCACCTTGACGGTACAGTCGTTCTTTCCCGTCAGATTGCAGAGCTTGGTATTTATCCTGCTGTTGACCCGCTTGATTCTACAAGCCGAATTCTTGATCCAAGAGTAGTTGGTGACGAGCATTATCAGGTTGCAAGAGGTGTTCAGTCAGTACTCCAGAGATACAAAGAGTTGCAAGACATTATAGCAATTCTCGGTATAGAAGAGCTTTCAGAAGATGATAAGCTCACTGTTGCAAGAGCAAGAAAGCTTCAGAGATTTCTAAGCCAGCCATTCCATGTTGCAGAAACATTTACAGGAACTCCCGGAAAATATGTAAAACTTGAAGATACAATAAAAGGATTCAAAGCAATTCTTGATGGAAAATATGATGACCTGCCAGAGCAGGCATTCTACATGGTTGGACCAATTGAGGAAGTTGAGGAGAAAGCTAAGAAGATGGGATACACAAGACAGGTTTAATTAAAAGGAGTGGAGAATGGAAAACAAATTGAAGTTAGAAGTTATAACTCCCTATGGAGAAGTAATAAACGAAGAAGTTGATGAGGTTTATACTACAGGCGCGGAAGGAGATTTTGGAGTATTTCCAGGGCATTGTGCCTTTATGACAGCTATAAGAATTGGCTCTCTTTCATATAAAAAAGATGGGCAGATGCATTATCTTTTTGTTAATAGAGGATACTGCGAAGTGCTAAATGATAGAGTTCTGGTATTGGTTGGAAGTGCTGAGAGAGTTGAAGAGATTGATGTAGAAAGAGCAAAAGCAGCTTTAGCACGTGCAGAGGAAAGACTTCGTAAGGCTCAGGCTGGTGAGACAGATATTGATCTTGCCAGGGCACAAGCAGCTTTGGAAAGAGCAACAATAAGAATTCAGCTTGCTACAAAACTTATACCAAGATAACAGCATATACTAAATAAGTAAAAGGGAGAGCAACAACCTCTCCCTTTTACTTATAGACCATTCAAAAATTCAAAAACCTAAATTTAGAAAATCAATAGATTATAGAATCGATACGCTTCAATCACTAAAGGTTATTCCGATGGGTCTCAATAACCCTGACGAATTTGATCCGAAAGGGTCATCCTGTAAGCCGAGGTTTCCTTTTTCTTTTGTTATTCCGAGCACTTTCAATGGGTATGAAGAATCTCTCTTTGGTTCAATAAAAAAATGGAGTAGATTCCTTGTCGCTCGTGCTCATCGGAATGTTGCCTACGTCGTCACTCTGAGGGACAATGTCCCGAAGAGTCTCCGTGAAAAATGGGGAGAGTTTCACTTCGTAAAGTTTTGCTGAATTTTGTAAAGGTATAAAAAAACGGGAGGGACTGCCCTCCCGTTTTTTTATTATCAGTGTGATGCAGGGAAGAAAGTGTAGCTTACCCAGACAAGGACAAAAAGTAAACCTATACCAAGTCCTATGCTCCAGATTATAAGCTTCTTTTCAATAGGAAGCAAAGGCTCATACTCTGCCTCCATTTTTTCAAGTTCTTCTTTGAGTTTTGCTTCATCTACCATAGCATACCTCCTTTATCCTGTTATTATCGGAGGTTTTACTCCGTGGAAGAATATGTAAGAAATTACCAAACCAATCCAGAGTATGAATCCGAATAGACATATCAGATAAACAAGAGCAAGTCTGCCAATTCCCTCTTCCCAAAGTTTTCTGAAGTCAGACATTACACCGATTGTGAAGAATGTTATTAAGAAGAAAAGCACTCTCAGAGCATTTGTTCCTGCTGTTGCAACATTTGTATCTGAAATAACTTTTTTAGAATCCTTGATTGAAGCTTCAAGTTCTTTAATTTTATTTTTCTTTTCATCTATCTTTGCTGTTAGCGTTGCCTGCTGAGCAGGGTCTGTTACTGTGGTAAGCTGTTTCTCTGTTGCTGTAATTTCTTTCTTTATTTTATTGATCTGAGCTTCTACAGGTTGAATCTTTGGTGCATGAGGAGCAGAGATAAGCAGTATTACTATGAAAGTAACAGCATATGCCATTACAAATTTTGGAAATCTTCTCCATATTTCTGTAGCACTTACTCTTTCACCAGGTTTGCACTCAATCTTTGCACACCAGATGTAGGCAAGAATAAATGCCCATATACTGATAAAGATATCTATGAAGAGCTTTGTTGTTGATGCTGCCATGAGCATCCATCCTGGTTCGTACTTAATTCCAGCTGCTGTCTCAGCCTTTGCCCTCACAAGTGCATCAACAACCGCACCTGATGCAAAAGCTGCACCATCTGTTTTAACAGCAAGTCCCATCCATGCACCAGCAACCATTGGTTCTTTCCAGAGGAATGCTTGTGCAAAGAATGGGAGAATTATGAGCTCAACAACAGCAAATATAACAACAAGAGAGGAAACCATAATTGGAACTACAGGCCTTGCCTTAATTGCTCCACCTGTTGCTATTGCAGCAGAAACACCGCAAATTGAAATTCCTGATGCAAGCGGAGCTGCCCATTCTTTACTGAACTTAAACCATTTTCTTGCTATGAAATAGACAAGTGCCCAGTAAATAAGATATGCCTCCACTATAGCGCAAAGACCTCTGAATAAAACCGCTGAGGCAAGTCCGAATGCTTGTGCTGATTTTAATCCAAGAAGAGCTCCCATTAAACCGATTGCTGTTTTAATGTAAAACTCTGGTTTAAGGGCTTCACCTATGAATTTAGCAAAGGGTCTAAAGAAGTTTCCGACAATAAGTCCAAGTAGGAGAGCAAATATAAAACCACCTTCTCCTGTTAGTTTCAGAGACCATGGAATTCCTGCTTTCTTTGCATCTGTTGCTGCAAAATAGGCATAGTGACCTATAAACCAACACAGATAGCTAAGCCAGAAAACAAAGAAGAAACCGATATTGAACTTCACTAAATTTGCTCGCATCAAAGCAGCACCAATTGTGAAAACAACCGCCATAAAGATGTAGGTTAACACTAAAGAAGCAAACCCTGAAAGTCCTTTCTTTTCATAAGTATCACCTACTTTATAAGGTGTAGGGTCTTTAACTGTGACAGTTTCCTCTTTACCATCAGCCTTTTTAATTGTGAGTTTGTTGCCATCAATCTTTGTAATTTCTCCTTTAACAGATTGATAAATCTTTCCAGTTGGAGCTATTGCTTTACTTGAGTCAGTCCATTCCTTTGTGCTTACAACCCAGCCAAGCGGGTCAGTGCCTGTATAAGCCAAGAGAGAAATGAGAAATATAACGATCGCTAACCAAAACGCCAACCAATCTTCGCTAACACCTTTTTTTTGCTCTGCCATACTTCAACCTCCTTTCTAAAAATTTTTAAGGAAAGAAAAAAATAAAACTAAAATAAAACTAATTTCTCACCTCCTTTCATTTAAAAAAATTTAAAGACTGTCAGCCTCTTGCAATCTCCTTAAAATCAATATATTGTGAGATAACGCAATTTCCAATTTATCACTCCTTTGCTACTAAGAAGATTGCAAGAACATCATATACCATTATTAGCATTATAGACATGTTAATAAAAAACAACAGCAAAATACATACCAAACAAAAAATGAACAAAAATCAAAGGCAAAATTTCACTATTGTTACCAAGTAGTAACTTTATTTTATTTAATACGTTACCAAGCAGTAACATTATCTAAATATCCTTTTCCTATGCTTGAGATGGCTTTAATTGACAATATTCAGATAATTTAAAAATCTCTGGCAATATTAAATCTCTAAAAATTGCTCAATTCAGCTTATCGTAATTGATAATTTTAGAGAGTAAAAATTTGTTTGACAAAAAAATTTTTTTTACAGTAATATATAAAGTTTGCAGGGGCTTTGTCCCTGTTTTCATCTCTGTGGGAGGAGGTCGAAAATTGTATGCTTTAGGGACCCATCTTTTAATTGAATTAAAAAATTGCAATCCTGAGATCCTCAAAGATCTCGAAAGTGTCAAAAACATTCTGGTAGATGCCGCAAAAAAAGCAAATGCAACAATCATTAGTGTTAATTTCCATGAATTTAATCCATTTGGTATCAGTGGGGTTGTTGTTATTGCGGAGTCTCATCTGACCATTCATACATGGCCAGAATATGGTTTTGCTGCAGTGGATGTATTTACCTGCGGAGAAACCATAAAGCCAGAGATTGCAGCTCAATATATTATAGAAGCATTTGAGTGCAAAGTTCCCTCAATAGTTGAGATGAAAAGAGGTATAATTTCTCATAGAAACGAGAAACTACCTCATAAGGTATGTCATGAAGAATTGCAAGTGGTATATTGAGCAAACATCTGAGGATGAGATTATATTTCATTCTCTTAAGGAGATAATATATAGTGAGAACTCTCCTTATCAGAGGATTGAAATAGTCCATTTTGGTAATCTTGGCAGATGTCTTCTTCTTGATGGTAAAATGCAGTCTTCTGAGGTTGATGAATTTATTTATCATGAAGCATTGGTTCATCCTGTTATGCTTCTAAGTGAATCTGTAGACAAGGTGCTCATAGCAGGCGGTGGAGAGGGAGCTACTTTGAGAGAGGTATTGAAACATCCTGTTAATGAAGTCGTCATGGTAGAGCTTGATGAATCAGTTATTACAATTGCTAAACAATATCTTCCAGAATGGAATAGCGGTGCTTTTGACGATCCGAGGGTCAGGTTGGTTATAGATGATGCAAGGTCTTATATTGAAAAAACAAAAAACTATTTTGATGTAATAATAATAGATTTACCTGAACCAGCAGAAGGAGGACCTGCTTATCTGCTCTATACTAAGGAGTTCTATGAAAAAGTAAAAGAAGCTCTCACAGAAAAAGGCATGATGGTTACGCAATCTGCTTCTGCTTCTGTAAATAACTTAAGGGTTTTTGTTTCAATTGTTTCTACTCTTAAACAGGTATTTCCATATGTTAGACCCTATATTACTTATGTGCCTTCTTTTTTTGCTCCATGGGGATTTGTTCTTGTTTCTAAAAAAATTAATCCTGATGAGTATGTAAATAGAATAAATGAGAAACTCTATTCTGTGGGAGAAAGTTTAAAATTTTACGATATGGATAGTCATACATCTATGTTTTATCTTCCAAAGCATATCAAAAAAGCTTTTGAAAAAGAGGGGATAGTCATACACGATGACTCCCCTCTTTCTTTTTATTAATCTTTCTTTTTAGAAGGTAACACTGCAAGTCCTGGTAATTCTTTCCCTTCAAGTAATTGTAAAGCAGCACCACCACCCGTTGATATAAATGAAATGGAATCACTCACTCCTGCTTTATGCACTGCATAGTCTGTATCTCCACCACCTACTATTGTAAATGCATAAGAATCAGCAACTGCATGGGCAATCGCGAATGTACCTCTTGAAAATGCGTCTATTTCAAAAACTCCCATTGGTCCATTCCATAAAATAGTTTTTGCATCATGTAAAGCCTCTGTAAAAAGCTTTACTGAAGCAGGTCCTATATCAAGCCCTCGCCAGCCCTGAGGTATTTCCTGTACAGGAACTATCTTAGTTTCTGCTCCTGTGTCTATGCTTTGAGCAATCACAACATCTACAGGAAGATAAAATTTAACCCTGTTTGCGCGAAGTTTTTCCATTATTTTTATAGCAAAATCTATCATATCGGACTCAACAAGGGAGTTACCAACCTCGTATCCCATAGCTTTTATAAATGTAAAAGCCATTCCTCCACCAACTATTACTTTATCTGCTTTGTCTGCAAGATTTTCCAATACTCCAATCTTCCCTCCAACTTTAGCACCTCCCAGTATTACCACAAAAGGTCTTATCGGAGATTCCACAGCTCCTTTTAGATATTCAATTTCTTTTTTAAGTAAAAATCCAGCGGCTGAAGGAATAAATTTTGGTATTCCAACAATGGAAGCATGTGCCCTATGCGATGCTCCAAAAGCATCGTTTACATAAAAATCTGCTAAAGATGCAAGAGCTTTTGCAAACTTTTCATCATTTTTTTCTTCTTCCATGTGAAACCTTAGATTTTCAAGGAGAATGACATCTCCCTCTTTCATTTTTGAAACAAGCTGTTCAACCTGAGGTCCAATACAGTCAGGGGCGAAAATTACTTCTTTGTTAAGAAGCCTTTGAAGTCTTCTTGCAACAGGAGATAGTGAAAACTTGGGATCAACCTTTCCTTTCGGTCTTCCAAGATGTGAAGCAAGAATTATTTTTGCTCCTTCGTCAATGGCGTAGTTTATAGTTGGTAGTGTGGAACGAATACGTCTGTCATCAGTTATTACTAAATTTGCATCAAGGGGCACATTAAAATCAGCTCTTATAAAGACCCTTTTTGATTTTATAGGTAAGTCTTCAATTGTCATTTTGTCAAAAGAATTATTAAAAGGTGTCATTTTGACCTCCTTAAATTTTTTCCATTAAATAAAGAACAAGGTCCCTAACCCTGCAGCTGTATCCATATTCATTGTCATACCATGATATTACTTTTGCCAGTCTGCCTTCTATGACTTTTGTAAGAAGTCCGTCAACAATTGAAGAGTAAGGAGAGCCGTTAAAATCAATTGAAACCAGAGGTTCTTCAATATAATAGAGAATGCCCTTAAGGAGTTCTTCAGAACTTTTTTTCAATGCTTCATTGATATCTATTTCATTTACATTTTGACTTAGTTGAACTACAAAATCAACCATAGATACATTAGGAGTTGGTACCCTTATTGCCAATCCATCAAGTTTTCCTTTAAGTTCTGGGAGTACTTTTGCAACAGCTTTTGCAGCACCAGTTGTAGTGGGAATCATTGACATGGCAGCAGCTCTTGCCCTTCGCAAGTCTTTATGAGGAAGGTCAAGAATTCTCTGATCATTTGTATAGGAATGAATAGTTGTTGCGAAACCTCTTTCAATTCCAAAATTTTCGTGTAGCACCTTAGCTACAGGAGCAAGACAGTTTGTGGTGCATGAAGCATTGGAAATTATTCTGTGCTGAGAAGGGTCAATCATATGATGATTAACTCCCATAACAACAGTGATATCTTCTTCTTTAGCAGGTGCTGTAATTATTACCCATTTTGCTCCAGCCTGCAAATGACGCGAAGCACCGGCTCTATCTGTAAATCTTCCTGTTGATTCAATTACAATGTCAATTTCTAAATCTTCCCAAGGAAGTCTTTCAGGAGAAGTTTCAGCAAAGATCTGAATTTCTTTGTCATCAACCATAATATAATTATCTTGAGCTTTTACAGCACCTCTGAACTTTCCATGAACAGAGTCATATTTAAGCAAATGCGAAAGGGTGTATGCATCGGTAAGGTCATTGATTGCAATAACTTCAATATCTGGATAACCATAACAAGCACGGAAAAAAAGTCTCCCAATCCTTCCAAATCCATTGATTGCAACTCTTAAGGACATACTTACCTCCTACTTAAAATTTTCTTTAAAACTGTTTATAACCATTCCTGTAAGAAGTTTTGGGTAGAAATATGTTGATTTAGGAGGCATTCTTAGACCTGCAAGTGCAACTCGTTCTATTTCCTCTACTTTTGTTGCTCTGAGAATAAAAATTGCATCACATTTACCTTCTTGAACCATTTTTATGCCTTTTTCAATGTCTATATCATAACAGACTTCTCTTTGAGGAAACATTTTTTTTAGAATTACTTCTTCCAAGATGTTAACATCAAAATATCTTAACTCCTCAGGTAAATAATCAAGGCATGGTCCTTTGTATTGAAGAATATAAAATTTGTTATCTTTTAAATATACTCCAATATTTTTGGGTCCCATTTTTTCAATTACTTGCTGTATATCCTCATCTTTATTGAATTCAAATAAATGAAAAAGATCATTTTGGTTCTCAAGTTGCTCTTTGACTGGTAAAGAAGTGCTTAAAAGTCTATGAGTTGGTAAAATAAGATAACCATCATCTTCAATATTGGTTAAAAACATAAGCACATAATTCCAGGGAGAATCTTTTTGTTCTGGATAAAGTTCATTCATCTGTTTTTTAAACTCAAGAGCAACTTCATATCTATGGTGCCCATCAGCAATAAAGATGGGTTTATTTTTAAACTCTTCCACTATTTTATTAATCTGAGCGGGTTCTTTGATTTTAAATAATCTATGAATATTTCCATTTAAATCTCTTGCTTGAAGATAAGGAGTTTTTAATTTTTCCAATATTTGAGATGTTATTCTTTCTTTTGAGCGATATATGGAAAATATCAGAGAAGTATTTGCCATACAGGCTTTCATAAGATTTAGCCTATCTGTCTTAGGTTTTGAATAAGTCTGTTCATGGGGATAAATTCCTTTGCCAAACTCTTCAATTTTTACAGTACCTATGATACCTCTTAATATTTTCTTTTTATTTTTATATGAATAATGAATTTCATAACCGTAAAAACAGGGTTCTTTTTCCTGAATAAGGATACCCTCTTCCAACCATTTATTTAAATACTGTTTTGCAAGAGAGTATTTATCTACATCAGGTGAATTTTTTCCATAATCAATTCTTACTATGTTATAAGGGCTTTTATTATAGAGAGTCTCTTTGAGTTCATCAGAAATGATATCATAAGGAGGACACATAACATCGTCCTCATTTATTTTTTCAGGATTGTAAACAATTCCTTTAAAAGGCTTGATAATAGTCATATGAGTTTTATGATAACATTTACATTTATTGTAGCTCAACCTTAGCTAAATATGTTATATTTCATTTCATGAATTTAATTACAAAAATTGTTATTCTTCCAAAGGTTGGAAAAACAAGAATAACATTTTATCGTGATAAAAGAAAAGTCACAAAGGATAAAACAACATTTTCCTTGCCATTTGATATGCAATTAAATGAAAAGATAGCATCAGGAGAAATAATTTACAGTCCTATGTTCAGGTCATGCAGAATTATGTGGAATGAAGCTCCTGAAGATATTCAGGTAAAGGAAGAGGCAGAAAATTTTATAAAGGAATTTTTATTTGGTACCCTGTTAACTACAACTGAGCCTATAGAGCCTCAAGAGGCTGAAGAAATTTTTGATGGTTTTATAAAATTTTTGAGTTCTTCAATTCAATATAGGATAACTGGTGAAGGTGCCTGTGTTTTAAATATTCCAATAGCTGCAAAACAGTCAAAAATGTTAAAAATAATATTAAGGAAAAAAGATACAGGTGATTATTTTCTAAGTGATGATGGATTTATATTAAGAAGTTTTCGTCCCCATGAAAGAGGACAGAGAGAAAGAGTTGTTTTCGCTACAAAAAAATTAGGGATAGAGATTAAAGAAGATGAATTATTTCTTGACTCATCACCTGAGGAGCTTTCAGAAAATCTTTATAAATTTATTCAGTTTGTTTCTGCTGTATATTTATTTTATCTCACATAAAACAAAGACTGCCTCATTTTAAACAAGTTAGACTTCAACCAATATCTCTTTCTATTACACAATGACCGAAGAATTTTTCAGAGTAAAGTAAAGGAATTGACATAGAGCAAACAAACAAATTAATATTGATTTAGAAGCAAAAATACTTAAAGGAGCTTTAAAATGTTTGAGAAGTTTACAGAAAAAGGCCGCAAAATCATTCTCTATGCCAGAGAAGAAGCAGAAAAAAGAAATAGCGAGTTTCTTGATACAGAACATTTACTTCTTGCAATTTTAAGAGAAGAAGAATCAATCCCTGTAGCTATAATGCGAAAAATTGGTATCGCTCCTGAGAATGTAAGATATGAAATTGAGAAAAGAGTGACAAATGAAGGTAATCTTTTAACCTATGGAGAGATACCCTTTTCACCAAGAGCAAAAAAAGTTCTTGAAAATGCTATTGAAGAAGCGAGACTTTTGGGGCATCCCTATATTGGGAGTGAACATCTCTTTCTCGGTTTAATTAAAGAAGAAGAAGGAATAGCTGGTAAGGTTTTAAGAACTCTTGGGATTAATCTCCTTGCTGCAAGGCAGTTAACGATTAATTTTTCTATAAGACCTCATTTTCAGGGCACACCTCAGAGAGAAAAGAGAAAAACAAATACGCCAGCGCTTGATGAATTTGGAAGAGATTTAACCTTACTTGCTCTTGAAGGTAAGCTTGATCCTGTGATTGGAAGAGAGGATGAAATAGAGAGGGTTATTCAGATTCTTGGAAGAAGAATAAAGAATAATCCTGTTATAATTGGCGAACCCGGAGTTGGTAAAACAGCAATTGTAGAAGGGCTTGCTCAGAAAATTATTGAGGGAGATGTTCCTGATATTTTACTGGGCAAGAGAATTATTGCTCTTGATCTTGGGGCATTGATTGCAGGTACGAAATACAGAGGACAGTTTGAAGAAAGACTTAAGGCAGTAATCAGAGAGGCAACTCAATCTGAAAATATTATTCTATTTATAGATGAGCTTCATACAATAATTGGAGCAGGTGCTGCAGAAGGTTCTGTTGATGCGTCAAATATGTTAAAACCAGCTTTGGCACGTGGAGAAATGCAATGTATTGGTGCCACAACTCCTCAAGAATACAGAAAATATATAGAAAAGGACGGAGCACTTGAAAGAAGATTTCAACCAGTGTATATTCAGCCAACCACAGTTGAGACAACAATAGAAATATTACGGGGAATTAGAGAAAAATATGAATCTCATCACAAGGTAAAAATTACAGATGAGGCAGTAGAAGCAGCTGTTAAACTTTCTGATAGATATATTACAGATAGATATCTACCTGATAAAGCAATAGATGTAGTAGATGAGACTGCCTCAAGAATTAAGCTTAGAAGGTCTATAATGCCTCAGGAGTTGAAATCTCTTGAGTTTGAGCTTGCTAAAATTTCAAAAGAAAAGTCTTTATATATAAAACTCCATGATTTGTCTTCAGCACAGAAGGCAAAATATGAAGAAGACAAATTAAAAAGGATATATGAAACAAATTACAAAAAATGGAAAGACTCAATGTATAAAGAAGTTCCTCTTGTTACAGCCGATGACATCTCATATACCGTATCTAAGATGACAGGAATTCCACTTTATAAACTTGAACAAACAGAGTCTGAAAAACTGCTTCAAATGGAAGAAATTTTGCATCAAAGGATTGTTGGACAGGATGAAGCAATAAAAAGTGTTTGTAAAGCAATAAGACGTTCTCGTGCAGGATTAAAGACAAAAAATAGACCAATAGGTTCGTTCTTCTTTCTTGGACCTACAGGAGTTGGAAAGACCGAACTTGCAAAGGTTCTTGCAGAATTCATGTTTAATGATGAGAATGCTTTAATCAAGTTTGATATGTCAGAGTATATGGAAAAATTTAATGTATCCAAGCTCATTGGAGCACCTCCTGGTTATGTTGGTTATGAAGAAGGTGGTCAACTTACAGAAAAAATTCGTAAAAGACCTTATTCTGTTGTTCTATTTGACGAAATTGAAAAAGCTCATCCAGATGTGTTTAATTTGCTTTTGCAGATACTTGATGAAGGTGTACTTACAGACAGTTTTGGAAGGAAGGTAGATTTCAGAAACACGATTATAATAATGACATCAAACATTGGAGCAAGATTGATTGAAAAATCAACACCTCTTGGCTTTCGTAAATCTGATTCTGTAGATGTATATTCAAAGATTAAAGACAATGTTTTTGATGAACTCAAAAAGACATTTAATCCTGAATTTCTCAATAGAGTTGATGATATTGTTGTATTTCATCCTCTTGAAGAATCCCATTTGCTTGCTATTATTGACCTTTTAATTGCTGAAACAAATAAAAAACTCGCAGAATATGGATTTGTAATTGCTGTCTCAGATGAGGTTAAACACTGGATTTTGAATAAATATTATCAGCCAGCTTATGGTGCAAGACCTATGAGAAGGGCTATTGCCAGAGAGATAGAAGATCCTCTTTCAGAGGAAATTCTTAAGGGCAATTTTAAGGGTGCAGACTTTATAAAAGTTGAGTTAAATAACAATAATATAGAATTTAAAGAAGTCCAGGAAGAAGTAACAACTTCTGTGAATTAAGAGGAAAGATGAAAAAAAATGTATTTTTGATTTTATTTATTCTACTTGCTTTGATTATTACAGGGAGCATTCTCATAAAAAAGAATAGCTCATATACTAAAGAAAATGCTAAGGTCGGATTTCCTGCTCCAGATTTTGAGCTTAAAGATATTAACGGGAAAAAATGGAAGCTTGAGGATTTAAAAGGGAAGATTGTTATTCTCAATTTTTGGGCATCATGGTGTAATGATTGTAGAGAAGAAAAAAAGTCAATACAGTCTTATTTGAGCAAAAATGGAACACCAGATGACTTAGTATTTATTACAGTTCTTTATAAGGACAATCCTCTCACAGTTACTGAAATGGTAAAAAAAGAAGGTTATACTTTTCCTGTATTGATTGATGATGGAGTTGTTTCAACAATCTACGGAATAAAAGGGGTTCCAGAAACATTTCTTATAGATAAAAAGGGAATTTTAAGACACAAAATTTTAGGACCTGTGCAGTGGGATAATCCGCATATAATTCCACATTTAAGGCAAGTACTGATGTAATGGGTAAGCCTGGAAAGCCCAAAAAGGTTTTACTATTTATTGCGACACTTTTCAGTGATAAAGAAGCATACTACAAAGCTTTAAAAATTTTAGAAGAAAAATTTGGAGAAATATTCTTAGAGTCTTCTCCTACACCATGGAATTATTCAGATTATTATACCAAAGAACTTGGTAGTCCAATATGGAGAAGATTTATATTTTTTAAAAATTTGATTTCTGAAGGTGATATTGCTCGGATAAAAATTAAAACAAATGAGATTGAACAGAATCTTTCTAAAGACGGGAATCGCACAATTAATCTTGATCCAGGTTATATAGGGCTTGCAAAGCTTGTCCTTGCAACCACGAAAGATTACTCACACAGAATTTATCTCAAATATGGAATTTATGGAGAAGTTACCTTGATTTTCAAAAACAACTCTTTTAGCCCGAATATAAATACTTATAGAGACTATGCTCAGGAAGAATATATAAAACTGTTTAACCTTGTAAGAGCCATTTATAAGGATTTGTTACTGCCAGTTAATTGACAAAAATTCTCTTTGACTTTTAAACTTAAATTAAAACCATGCTTAGGGAGGGAAAGTGTTAAAAGGAATTGAAGAAATCTCAGCAACTAAAAAAAGACTGAAAATTGAAATACCAGCAGATATAGTTGAAGGAGAAATTCAGAAAGCTTTAAAAGAAATTCAAAAAAAGGCAAAAATTCCAGGATTTAGACCTGGCAAAGCTCCGATTTCAATTATTGAAAAAAAATTCGGTAAAGAGGCTGAAGCTGATGTTCTTGAAAAACTTGTTTCAGAATCTTACCAAAAAGCAGTAAAAGAGACAAAAATAAAACCTTTGCTTCCTCCTATGGCTGAGGATGCTATTGATATAAAGAGAAATGAGCCTCTTTCTTTTGAATTAGTTGTTGAGGTAAGACCAGATATTGAAAATCTTAACTACGACAATATAGAAGTAGAAGAGATATCAACAGAAGTAAAAGAGGAAGAGATTGAAGAAGTGCTTCAGAGGCTCTCTAAGGAAAGAGGTACCTATGAACCTACAGAAGAGCCTGCCATGTCTGAAGACCTTGTTGTAATTGACTATACCACAGATATTGGTAAAGAAGCAAAGGATTATATATATAAACTTGGTGCAGGACCTTTTCCAGAAGATTTTTCAAAGGCGATAGAAGGAAAGAAAAAAGATGAAACTTTCAGTGTAACAATAGATTTTCCGGAAGACTCTATTGCTGATTTTGCTGGTAAAAAGGTTAATTTTGAAATTACGATAAAAGAAGTAAAGAGAAGACAGAACATTCCTTTGGAGGAACTACATAAAGAGCTTGGTTTTGAAGATAGTGACAGTCTTAAAAAATACATAAGACAAAGTCTTGAAAATGCTAAAAAAGAGCAGGCTTTGGAAAAGCAGAAATTTGATATACTTAAAAAACTTCTTGAAACCTATGATTTTGAACTTCCTGAAGGACTTGTAGAGATGGAGATGAAAAGAATAACAGAGGAATATGAATCCTTAGGTCTTGATATAACACAACACATGGATAAAATATCAGAAAGAGCAAAAAGAAATGTTAAAGCATACATTCTTATTGATCTTATAGGTGAAAAAGAAGGAGTTTCTGTTTCTGAAGAAGAGCTTAAACAGGAAATCATGAATATTGCAAGAAGATATAGCATAACTCCACAGGGAGTTGTTCAATACTATATGTCAAGAGATGGTTCCTTAGAAGCACTTCAAAACAGTGTCTTTGAGAGAAAAGTTTTTGACATACTTTTACAGAAGTCAAACAGAATTAAAAAAGAGGAGGCAGTATGAGTATTGTTCCAATAGTAATAGAGCAGACAGGAAGAACAGAGAGAGTCTATGACATATATTCAAGACTGCTTAAAGACAGAATTATTTTTATTGGCACAGAGATAAATGACCATGTTGCCAATGTTGTAATAGCTCAGTTACTTTTTCTTCAGACAGAAGATCCTGAAAAAGACATTCATATTTATATAAACTCACCCGGAGGAATGGTATCAAGCGGACTTGCAATATATGACACAATGCAGTATGTAAAGCCTGATATTGCCACATACTGCATCGGTCAGGCATCTTCAATGGCATGTGTATTACTTGCAGCAGGAACAAAGGGCAAAAGATTTGCTCTTCCTCATTCAAGAGTGATGATTCATCAGCCAATAGGTGGATTTTATGGACAGGCAACTGATGTAGAGATTCATGCAAAAGAAATTTTAAAGATGAAGGATTTGCTCAATAATATTCTTGCAAAACACACAGGACAACCAATTGAAAAAATCCAAAAAGATACAGAAAGAGACTTTTTTATGTCAGCTGAGGAAGCAAAACTTTACGGAATTGTTGATGAAGTTATTAGTTCAATAAAAAAATAAGGTGTTAGCATGGCAAAGAAAAATGAAGAAACATTAAGATGCTCTTTTTGTGGAAAATCACAGAAAGAAGTAAAAAAACTTATTGCAGGAAATGGTGTTTATATCTGTGATGAATGTGTTTCTCTCTGTAATGAAATTCTTGAAGAAGAAAGATTTGAGCATCTTGAAGGAATAAAACAGGACCTTCCAACTCCACAGGAGATTCATAAGTTTTTAAATGATTATGTTATAGGACAGGAAAGAGCTAAAAAAATTCTTTCTGTTGCTGTTTACAACCACTACAAAAGAATTTTTAAAGGAACTTCATCTGATGAAATTCAAAAAAGTAATATAATGCTCATAGGACCTACAGGAACTGGTAAAACTCTTTTAGCTCAAACACTTGCAAAATTTCTTGATGTTCCATTTGCAATTGCTGATGCAACAACTCTAACAGAAGCAGGTTATGTTGGAGAAGATGTTGAAAATATTCTTCTTAAACTTCTTCAGAATGCAAATTTTGATATACAGCGTGCGCAGATTGGAATAATCTATATTGATGAAATAGATAAAATAAGCAGAAAATCTGATAGCCCATCAATAACCAGAGATGTCTCTGGTGAAGGGGTACAACAGGCGCTTTTAAAAATAGTAGAAGGCACATTAGCAAACATACCTCCTCAAGGTGGAAGAAAACATCCTCAGCAGGAATACATTCAGCTTGATACAACAAATATACTTTTTATTTGTGGTGGTGCTTTTGTAGGACTTGAGGAGATTATAAAAAAGAGAATCGGCAAAAGAACTATTGGATTTTTATCTGAGACAAAGAAAATAGATGAAGAAAATGTGCTTTCTCAAGCTGAACCAGAAGATTTAATAAAGTATGGCATGATTCCAGAGTTTGTTGGAAGATTTCCTGTTGTAGCAACTTTAAATCAGCTTGATGAAGACGCGCTTATAGAAATACTCACAAAACCTAAAAATGCCCTTGTAAAACAGTATCAAAAATTATTTAGCATAGATGGGGTAAAACTTACTTTTACCGATGATGCTTTGAGAGCAATTGCAAAGAAAGCAATTGAAAGAAAAACGGGTGCAAGAGCATTGAGAAGCATACTTGAAGATATAATGCTTGATGTTATGTATCTTATTCCTTCTGAACGGGGTATAAATGAATGCATTATAAATGAAGATGTGGTGAACAAGAAGGCTTCACCAATTTTGATATATAAAGAAAAAAAAGTAAAGCATGCCTGAGCAGATAAAAATAATCATTGATGGAAAAGAATTAAAAGCAGAGCTTTTTGACACAGAATGTAGCCGAAAAATTGCTGATGTTTTGCCAATTGAAAGCGAAATAAACGAATGGGGTGATGAGTTCTATTTTTCAATTGGGATAAAGATGTCTCTTGACAGTACAGCAACAAGAAAAGTAAAAGCAGGAGATATTGGCTACTGGCCGCCCGGTGAAGCTTTGGCAATATTTTTTGGAAAAACACCTTTAAGCACAGGACAGGATCCTGTGCCTGCCAGTGAAGTAAATATTGTTGGCAGACTCATTGATAGTCCTTCAATATTTAAAAGCCTAAAAGGAGCAAAAAAAATTAGAATTGAAAAAGAATAAGTACAGGCTTTCTTTCCCTGAAGATGAAAAACGTCATAGCTGGCTACCAATGCTTTTAAAAGCTTATGCAATAATGGATGAAGGAGTTAAAAAGGATATTGAAAAATATGAAAAGTCAGGGAAAAAACTTGCCTGCAGACGCGGATGTAGTTGTTGCTGTAAAACTCATCGTGATATTCCTGTTTATCCAATTGAGATTGTGGGAATTTACTGGTATGTTATTGAAAAAACTAAGGAGCCTATCAGAACAAAAATTAAAAGTTCTCTTATATTGCACAAAAAAGATGAACCCTGCCCATTTTTAATTGATAATGTATGTTCAATCTATCCCATGAGGCCTCTTGCATGTAGACAATTTAATGTATTCGGTAAGCCTTGTGCCGAAGGAGAAGATGCTTTTTATACAAGACCTCATGATGTTTTAAACCCTTCAGAGCACTATCTTGCCAGAGCCCTTTATGAAACTGTTCCTTTTTACAATATTTATGATGAGGATGAAAAAATTGAGTTTATAAACTCAGGTAAGCTCAACTCTCTTGTGAGAATTCTTCAGAGATATCCATGGATTGAACTTGCAAGAAGAATTTCTTCCTTAAATATTTATTGAAATTTTAATTCTCTATATGTCATATTTATGACATGAAGGATGAAATTTTGATTATCGGGCAATCTATTCAAATTCAGAGAATTCTGACATTCATAGATAAACTTTCAAAAACTGATACTACTGCTTTAATAATGGGTGAAAGCGGAACAGGCAAAGAACTTGTGGCAAAAATGATTCATCAAAAAAGTTCAAGAGCAGAAAAACCTTTTATTCCTGTAAACTGTGCTGCCATACCTTCTGAACTTCTTGAATCTGAACTCTTTGGACATGAAAAAGGAGCATTCACAGGAGCACAGAATTGTCGTTATGGCAGATTTGAGCTTGCAAATGAAGGCACAATTTTTCTTGATGAGATAGGTGATATGCCCCTTCATCTTCAGGTAAAAATATTAAGGGTCATTCAGGAAAAAACATTTGAAAGAATAGGAGGAACACGTCCTATTCAAGTTAATGTTAGAATTATTGCAGCAACAAATAAAGATTTAGAAAATGAAGTAAAAGAAGGAAGATTCAGAGAGGACCTTTTCTGGAGGCTGAATGTTGTTCCTGTGGTAATCCCTCCATTAAGGGAAAGAAAGGAAGACATCCCGCTTTTATGTGAATATTTTATCAATAAATTTTCGCATAAATTTGGATATTCATTACAGATTAAGCCTGAAGTTATGCAAATATTTTTAAACTACACATGGCCAGGTAATGTTAGAGAACTTGAAAACTTAATTGAAAGACTTTATGTTTTGAATGAAGGTGGTAATATTAATATTAAAGACATTCCCGAACGAATAAGATTTGGAGAAAATTCATTTCAAAAGGAGCTTATTCCAGATGATTTAAATCCTTTTAGTTCAGGAATAGACCTCAATGAGGTTTTAAAGGAGTATGAGAAAAAACTAATCTTACATGCATTGAATTTGCACGGATGGATTAAAAGCAGAGCAGCAAAGTATTTAAATATAAACAGAACAACGCTTATTGAAAAAATGAAAAGACTTAATATTAAAGACAATGAAAATGAGGATTAACAAGTTTATTCTTATTGTTTCAATTTTGATATTCAGCATTGCCTATGCAGAAGACACTCTTAAAAAAGGAGAGGATTTTTTAAAAATAGAAGATTATATTAATGCAAGAGAATTTTTTAAAAGATACACTGAAGACCCGAAACTTGCAGATAAAGCACTTTTAGGACTTGCTAAGGCAGAATATTTTCTTGGAAATTACTATGAAGCAACTATTCCTCTTAAAAGACTTCTAAGAGATTTTAAAAACTCTTCTGCCATCAATGAAGCTAATCTTTATATGGGCTTAAGTTATTTAAAAGCTGGCAGATTCAGGGAAGCAGAAGACTACTTAAAAAAAGTAGAATCGCCATTTGATAAAAAGGCAATGATTGGATATGGCTGGCTTGCACTTCATAAAGGTGATTTAAAATCAGTAGAGGCAGTTTTACATAAGCTTGACAAAAAAGATTTTAATGAACCAGATACTGCTTTGTTACGGATAAAGTATCTTGCAATGACAGGTAAGGCTGAAGAGGCTTTAAAGGAGTTTAATAAAAATTTAAAACTAAGAAAAACCCTGTATGATATTGATAAAGCTGATATTTTAATCAGAGCTAATAAATTTGCAGATGCAGAAACTCTCTTAAAAAAATTTATAGAAAGATCAAAAAAACTGTCTGATACTATCAAGGCAAAAAAAATGCTTTTTGAAATGTATCTTGCGCAAAATAAAACCAGTGAAGCTTTGAAAGTTGGAAAAGAGATATACTTTTACATTCCTACAGATGATGTAAGACTAAAGCTTTACTCTATTTATATGAACAGCAAGAGCTATGATGAAGCATTGAGAATGCTTTTTGTATTGAGAGATAAAGAACTTAAAAATAAAAAAATTGAAGAGTTTATAAAAGCTGTCATGCATGAAAATCCTGAAAAGGCAACAGCTTATATTGTTAAAATATATCCATTTTTACCCTCAGACTCATTACTACTGCTTCAGTCAGCTCAATTTCTTATTTCTCATGGAAAATACAATGAAGCTAAAAATCTATTGAGAAAAATACAAACAGGTCCGAGAAAGGCTGAAGCGGTGCTGCCCTATTCCAAAATTTTGATAAATGAGGGAAAATACAATGAAGCTAAAAAACTTTTGGAACCTCTTAAAGATAAAAATGATATGGCAAAGGCTCTATATGCTCAAATTCTTGATAAAGAAGGAGATAAACTAACAGCACTTTCTTATTTAAGAAAGATATCAAAATCAATCAAAGACCCTGATATTTTAACATCAATAGGTAATCTTGAGTATTCTAATGGAGACAGAAAAAAAGCTATTCATTACTGGATTGAAGCATCAAAGTCTGGAAATGCGGAAGCAACACTTAAAGCTGCTGACTATTTTTATCTTTTAAAAAAAACAAAAGAGGCTATTCAATATTATAAAAGAGCTATAGATATCGGAATAAAAGACAATGACTCTCTGATGTGGGCATATTATCAGTATGGAAAGCTTGCAAATGATAAAACATATCTTGAAAAGGTTGCCAATTCAAAAGGAGAACTGGCTGAAGCAGCAAAAGCACTTCTTGAGAAATTATGAAACATGAAGAACTATTAAGCGAAGCAATATTAAAGATTAATACAGCCTCAGAAGCTTTAATTAAATATTATAGAGTTCTTGAGGATAGAATCAGCCGTCTTACAGAAGAAGTTGACCAGAAAAAAAGGCTTCTAAGCAGTATAATTGACAGTATTGATATAGCTGTTGTATTTTTTGACAGAGATGGTGTCATTAAATTAATCAATCGTGCAGGTGAAAATCTTTTTAATGTAAAGGCTGAAGATATTATAGGTCAAAAAAAATTACCCATAAAAATTAAAGATGATCTTATTTATCCAGCAAACTCAACAAAACCATTTTATTCAATAGTTTCTCAATCAGATGTTCTTGATTCAGAAGGAGACAAAATTGGATATGTTTTTTTGTGTAAAGATATTACAAGAATAAAAGAACTTGAAGCAGAAAATGAAAGAAATCGGAGACTTACAGCAATGGGCTCTCTTGTAATGAAAATAGCTCATGAGATAAGAAATCCTCTTGGAAGTATTGAACTTTTTGCGAATATGATATCAGAAGACCTTAAAGAAAGCATTCACGGAGATTATGCAAGAAGAATCTCAAGTTCTGTAAGAATGTTGCGAAATACTCTTGAAAACATGCTCAGTTTTACAAGAGGGATAAATCCAAAGAAGACCTCTGTATGTATTAATGAACTAATTGAAGAAATAATAAAAGAGTTTCAGGAATTATTCAGCAGAGTAGGAATAGAAGTCTGTAACAAAATAAAAGATAGATTCGTGATATATCTTGATTCTTCCCTCATAAGACAGGCACTTATTAATCTTATTGTTAATGCTTATCAAGCCATGCCTGATGGAGGAACTATTACTATTGATGCATACAAGGATGGAGAGTTTGTAAAACTTATAATCAAAGACACAGGTCAAGGGATTGACAGTGAAATAGTTGAAAAAATCTTTGACCCTTTTTTCTCTACAAAAGATAGAGGCACAGGACTTGGTTTAAGTATCACAAATAGTATAATTTCTGCTCATGGTGGAAGAATTGAAGTAAAAAGTAAAATTAGCAAAGGCACAGAATTTGCAATTTATCTACCAGTAAGATGAAATCTGTATTGATAATAGATGATGAACCAGACATGGGTTTTGCTCTTAAGGAGGGTATGTCAAGGCTTGGATTTGATGCCCATTATTACAGGGACCCTTCGCAATTGCTTTCTAACATCAATTTCAGCGATTTTTCCCTTATTATTACAGATGTAAAAATGCCGAAAATGGACGGCTTACAACTTCTTGAAGAAATAAGAAAGAGAGGTATTTTTACGCCTGTAATTGTCATAACAGGCTATGGAAATGTAGAGGATGCTGTAAGAGCAATGAAACTTGGTGCTGTTGATTACATTATGAAACCATTTTCAATGGAAACTTTAAAATCTCTTGTTTCAAGGTTAATTCCAGAGCAGGATGAAATTGTTGCAGAATCAAGGGAGATGCGAAGAATTCTTGAAATTGTCAAAGAAATAGCAAGAACAGATATTACGGTGTTGCTTACTGGAGAAAGCGGTGTTGGTAAAGAAGTTATTGCAAGATATATTCATAAACATAGCCCAAGGTCAAATCAGCCCTTTGTTGCTATAAATTGTGCAGCTATTACAGAAACACTCCTTGAAGCCGAACTTTTTGGACATGAAAAAGGAGCATTCACAGGAGCAACTGAAAGAAAACCTGGTAAGTTTGAGCTTGCCAACAAAGGAACAATTCTCCTTGATGAGATAAGTGAGATGGCTTACAGACTTCAGGCAAAGCTTTTAAGAGTAATTCAGGAAAAAGAAATTGATAGAGTTGGAGGCACAAAGCCTATTCCAATAGATGTTAGAATAATTGCAACAACCAATAAAGACCTTGCAGAGGAAGTCAAAAAAGGCAATTTCAGAGAAGACCTTTTTTATAGAATAAATGTTTTTCCAATAAGAATTCCACCACTTAGAGAAAGAAGTGATGATATAATTCCTCTTGCTGAGTTTTTTCTTAAAAGACTTTCTAATAAGATGTCAAAAAATTTTACAATTACAGAGGATATGAAAAAATTTTTATTGAAAAAATCATGGCAGGGAAATGTGAGAGAACTTGAGAATTTTATTTACAGGTCTGCTGTTTTAAGTCAAGATGGAATACTGAGACTCCATGAAGATGAAATAAATCTATTTGAAGAAGAAAAACCTGTCAAAGCTGGCAAATTGAAAGATGCTGAAAGAGAATTGATTGTAGATGCTTTAAAAAAAACAGAGGGAAATCGCACAAAGGCTGCAAAAATTCTTGGAATTAGTGTGAGAACATTGAGAAACAAAATAAATGAGTATGGACTTAAAGATGTATAGTTTACGGCATAAAAATTGCATCTATTTTTTAGAGGTTGTTCAATTACTAACGGTCATTCCGACGGGATTGTCTGAGGGGTCTCCTTCTCTAAAAAGAGGGATTCCTCACTTCATTCGGAATGACAGGTGGAGGTAAAATATGGATAAATCAATAAAAATTCTTGAAAAAGTAATGGATATTTGTACCTATAGGCAAAAAATTCTTGCTTCAAATATAGCAAATGCAGACACTCCTAACTACAAAGCAAAGGATATAAATTTTCAGGAAGAATTAAAAAAAGCAGCAGAAAGCCATAATGCAGAGTATAAAGTTATTGAAGCACCGACAACAATGCCAAACAGAGACGGAAATACTGTTAACATAGAAGTGGAAATGACAAAACTTGCAGAAACTATGCTTATGTATAATGGTGCAACACAACTATTTTCAACGAGAATTCGTATGTTAAAAGATGCAATAAAAGGAGGTAGATAGTGAAGGACATATTTTTGCCTCTCAAAGTATCAGCAACAGGACTTGAAGCACAGAAAATAAGGCTTAATGTAATTGCATCAAATCTTGCTAATATAAATTCAACAAAAACCCCAGAGGGCGGTCCTTACAGAAGAAAGGATGTTCTTTTTACAACATATATGTATGACCAGATTTCTCAAGGTGTAGATGTGCAGAGAATTGTTGAAGACCAGCGACCTTTCAGAATTGTCTATGAACCATCACATCCTGATGCAGATAAAAATGGATATGTAAAATATCCGAATGTAAATCCAATGGAAGAGATGATTAATCTTATCTCTGCCTCACGTGCTTATGAAGCAAATCTTACGATGATAAACTCTTATAAGGATATGTTTATGAGAACACTGGATTTATTAAAAGTTTAGGAGGTTTTAAAAAATGACAGAGATAAAAAACATAAGTGAACTTTTGGGGAAAAGCTTACAGGACCTGAAAGAACTTCAGGGAACACAGAAGGAGTCCTTTGAGCAGGCTTTAAAAGACGCTATAAAAGAGGCTTCTCAGGTTGAACAAGAGGCTCAAAATGCAATTGAGGCATTCTCAAAAGGAGAACTGAGTATTCATCAGGTTGTGCTGGCTATGGAAAAGGCTGATATGACACTTCAAACACTCATTCAGGTTAGAAACAAAGTATTAACAGCTTATGAGGAAATCTCACGTATGCAGGTTTAATAAAAAATGGCAATTACAGATAGAGTTAAAACAGTATTAGAAAACATCAAAAACATGCCCTTAAACAGAAAATTAGCTCTTGCAGGGCTTACTCTTATTGTTTTTGCTATAATTTTAACTTTATTCCTATGGTTGCCCAAACAGGATTATCAGGTTTTATACAGTAATCTTTCTGCTGAAGATGCTGGGAATGTTATAAATAAGCTTAAAGAGAAAAAAGTTCCCTATCAAGTAAAAGACAATGCAATATATGTTCCTTCTCAGAAAGTTCATGAGCTGAGACTTGAGCTTGCTTCACAGGGAATTCCATCAGGAGGCGGAGTTGGTTTTGAGATATTTGATAAAACTCAAATAGGGCTTACTGAGTTTTCTCAGCGTGTAAATTATATAAGAGCTCTACAGGGTGAACTTCAAAGGACAATAAAACAGCTTCAGGAAGTTGATCAAGTGAGAGTTCATATAGCCATTCCAGAAAAATCAATTTTTACAGAAAAAGAAGATCATCCAACAGCATCTGTGGTTTTAAAGCTTAAGCCAGGCAGAGCTCTTTCAAAAGAACAGGTGTCAAGCATAGTTCATCTTGTCTCAAGCAGTGTTGAAGGTCTTTCTCCCCAATATGTAACAGTAGTTGACCAATATGGGAATCTTCTTTCTGCACCAAAAGACTCAACTCAACTTGCAGAGGCTACGCATATTGAATATAAAAGAAATATTGAAAAAACATATGAGAAAAACATTCAGAGCATGCTTGAAAATATAGTAGGCAAGGGGAAAGCAATAGTCAGAGTTTCTGCAGATATAGATTTTTCAAAGGTTGAAAAAGTTGAAGAAAAGTATGATCCTGATACAATTGCGATAAGAAATGAACAGCGTACACAGGAAAAGACAATGTCACCTCAGCAAGGAGGAATCCCCGGGGTGCTATCAAATCAGCCGGGACAACCTCAGACAGGCGCTACCCAGCAGAACATACAGTCTCAAAAACAACAGGAAAGTATAAATTATGAAGTAAGTAAAAGTATAAGCAAAATTTTGCAGTCCACAGGTCAAATAAAAAAGATATCTGTTGCTGTTCTGATAGATGGAATTTATAAGGAAGAAAAGGGTAAAAAAGTTTATGTTCCAAGAAGTGATGAAGAAATTAAAAAATATCAAGAGCTTGTTCAGGCATCAATAGGATATAATAAAGAAAGAGGAGATTATGTGATAGTTGAGAGCATTCCATTTGAGATTGTGCCCGAAGAAAAACCAGGTATTGATTATTGGGGGATAGCAACAACAATTCTTAAATATCTGATACCTCTTGTTATTATTGCGCTTATAATTCTTTTTGTTGTCAAACCCATTATTGAACTCCTTAAAAAACCTGTGGAAGAAAAAATTAAGAAAAAAGAGATTGTTATATCAGAAGAAGCTGTGCCTCCTGTAATGAAAGAAAGAGACATCAGAGAAGAGATAAGACACATAGCAAGAACCAATCCTAAGAAAGTTATTGCAATACTGAGAGAGTGGATAACTGAATAATGCAAAGCAAATTCCCGAAAAGATAGTGGAGATTACAGATGAGGAAATTTTCAGGGGTAGAAAAAGTTGCTGCTCTTCTTTCTTTAATTGGCGAAGATGCAGCAACAGAACTTTTTAAACATTTTGACCCTATTGAGCTTGCCAGAATTATTCCTATGATGTCAAGAATAAAGCTTACTCAAGAAGAAGCTGAGGCAATTCTAAATGAGTTTGCCGAAAAAGTTGGCACTGCTCCGGTCATGGTTGATGAAGAGTATATAAAAACAATACTTACAAAAGCATTTGGAGAAGAACAGGCAGCAAAGCTTATAAGCAAGATAGAAAGTGGTGCTTCTGCTTTTGATATTTTGAGGTGGCTTGATTCATCTGCGATAGCAACAATGCTTCAGAGAGAGCATCCTCAAACTATAGCAATTATACTTGCTCATTTAGAACCTACACAGGCAGCAGAAGTTTTAAGCAAGTTTCCTGAACAGTTTAAAATAGAAATTTCTCAAAGAATTGCAAATCTTGAACAGATTTCTCCTACAATTTTGACTGAACTTGAAGACGTACTTCAGAGCCAGCTGCGTTCATATACGCAATCAAGAAGAATAGGAGGAGTAAAGACAGTTGCTGAAATACTTAATCAGATGGACAGAACAAGTGAGGAACTGATTCTTAAAAATATTGAAGAGAAAGACCCAATTTTAGCTGATGAAATTAGAAAACTTATGTTTACCTTTGAAGACCTTATCTATGTTGATGATAGAGGTATCCAGACAATTCTTAAAGAGATCTCAACTGATGACCTTGCACTTGCACTGAAAATGGCATCAGAGGAATTAAAAGAAAAGATATTTAAGAACATGTCAAGTAGAGCAGTTGAGATTCTTAAAGAGGAAATGGAAGCAAAAGGACCTGTGAGAGTCTCAGATGTTGAGAAGGCTCAGATGAACATTGTGAGAGTTGCAAGAAAACTTGAGGAAGAGGGTAAAATTGTAGTTGGTAAAAGAGGAGGTGAAGCAATTGTTACCTGAGGATATTAAGCCTTATGTTCCTTTATCCTTTGATGAAAATAAGAAGATAGCAATTGACAAACACGAAAATAACTTTGATGAAGACCTTATAAAAAAAGGTTATGAACAGGGGTTTAACAAGGGATATGAAGCTGGATATAATGAAGGTCTTAGTAAGGGTTATGAAGAAGGATTTAATAAGAGTCAGAAGGAGATAAAAGAAAAATCAGATGAATTTCTCAGAGCAACTCAATTTTTTAAAAACATAATAAAAGAATTATCTCTTTTTAAAGAAAAACAAATAGAATTTTTTCTTCCACAGATTTTAAAATTTGCTTTTAAAATAGCAGAAAAAATTGTAGCCACAAAGATTTCCCTTGACAGAGAAGTAACTTTTTCAATTGTCAAGGAAACTTTAAAATCTGTTCCTTTTAATGAAGACAGGATTATTATAAAGCTTAATCCAGAGGATTATGATTTCATTGCAAACAAAATTAATGAACTTGACATTGATAAAGCAAAACTTCAAATAGAGTCTTCTCCTGATATAACAAAAGGAGGATGCTGGATTGAAACTCAATCTCAGCACATTGTATCAACAATTGAGCAGAGGCTCAAGGAGATAGAGAATGCTCTCAATTCAGTCATTTCTCAGCAAAGCTGAAGAAGTTTTGGAAGAAATAAGTCCGATTAAAATTTATGGTAAAGTAACAAAGGCTGTCGGACTTATTGTTGAGAGTGTTGGAATAGATGCAAGCATTGGAGATATTTGTGAGATTATCACTGATGAAAACAGTGTTGAAGCAGAGGTTGTTGGATTTAAAAATGGAACTATTTTGCTTTCTCCTCTTGGTGAAGTTTACGGGATAAAAGCAGGAGCAACAATTGCTGTAAAGGGAAAACAAAGTTACATCCCCTTAAATAATGATATTCTTGGAAGAATAATTGATGGAACAGGAAATCCTATTGATGGTGGAGTTTCATTAAAAGGAAAGCCCTTTCCAATATATAAGGAAGTTATAAATCCTCTTGAAAGAGAAATAATTAAAGAACCTCTTGACCTTGGCATTAGAGCAATAAATGCACTCATAACATGTGGTAAGGGACAGAAAATTGGGATTATGGCAGGAAGCGGGGTTGGTAAAAGTGTTTTACTTGGAATGATTGCGAGATATACTTCAGCTGATATAAATGTAATAGCACTGATTGGTGAGCGAGGCAGAGAAGTAAGAGAGTTTATTGAAAATGATCTTGCTGATGGATTAAAAAAATCAGTTGTTGTTGTTTCAACATCTGATGCTCCAGCCCTTGCACGCATTAGAGGCGCATTTTTAGCAACTGCCATAGCAGAGTATTTCAGAGAGCAAGGTAAACATGTGCTTTTACTTATGGATTCTCTCACTCGTTTTGCAATGGCTCAGAGAGAAATAGGACTTGCAGCGGGTGAACCTCCTACAATGAAAGGATATCCTCCGAGTGTTTTTAATTTAATGCCTAAGCTTCTTGAAAGAGTCGGTGTTATAAAAAATGGTGGGTCAATAACAGGAATATACACTGTTCTTGTTGAAGGAGATGATCTTACAGACCCTGTTGCTGATGCATCAAGAGCAATCCTTGATGGTCACATAGTTCTAAGCAGAGAACTTGCAAATAGAAACCACTATCCAGCAATTGATCCATTAAAAAGTATAAGCAGGTTGATGAAAGACATAGTAGATGATAAACATCTTAAATATGCTGGTAGACTACTTGATATTATTGCAACTTATGCCAGATATGAAGATATTATAAATATCGGGGCATACAAAGAAGGAACAAATGCACAAGTTGATTTTGCAATTAAGATGATGGACAAAATAAACAGCTTCTTAAAACAGGATATAAACGAAAAGGCTGATTTTAAGGAAAGCCTTCAAAAACTTTATAGTTTGTTTGAAGATTAATGAATACAAGAACATTAAATATGATATTTAAATTAAAAGAATGGGAAGAAGAGCTTGAAAAACAGAAGTTTGCAAAAATTATGTCAGATAGGCGAAAAATAGAGATGTATATGAGAGAATTGGAAGAAAGATTTAGTTCAGGATTTTCCTCTTGTTCTTTTTTTACCTCAGAGGAACTCACTTCAATCTATAATGAGATACAGTATCTTATTGCACAGTTAATGGAAACTGAAAAAATACTTCAGAAAATAGATGAAGAACTTGAAAAGCAGAGACAGGCATATGAGGAAGCATTTAAAGAGAAAAAGAAAATTGAACAACTTAATGATAAGCTAATTGGCAAAATTAAAAACGAAAGAGAAAAACTTGAAGAAAAAATAGCCGCTGATATTTTTACAAGTCGGATAAGGAGTGGATGATGCTTAAAAGGGCAATTATTTTTTCAGTATTAATTCTTGTTTTAGGTCTGGCTGCTGGTACTTTAATTGGACAGCAGACATCAACTAAGCAGGCAACAAGTATAGAAGAAGACAGGTTAAAAATTCTTCAGGAAGACCTATCTAAAAAGACAGAAGAATTGAAAAAACTTAAAAATGAAATTGATGCAAAAATAAAACAGCAGGAGGAACTTAAAGCACAGCTTGAAAAAGCTCAGGCAGAAAACTATCAGAGACTTGCAAAAATATATGAACAAATGCCTCCTGAAGAAGCTGCAACAAGGCTTGAAAAGCTTGATGAAGATACAGCAACTATTCTTCTGCTTGCCATAAAACCCCGTCAGGCAGCAAAAATTCTTGCTAATGTTAATCCTGAAAAAGCAGCAATTCTTTCCAAAAAAATCGTTGCTATAAAGGAAAAATCGTCCAAGTAGGAATTTTTTTCTCTTTAGTATCTATTTTTTCTCAATAAAAAATCGTGAAAAATCAACATATCAAAACTGGCATAAAGATTGAATTACTCTTTTGCATGATATTAGTAGGAAACATTAATTTGGATGAATTAAACATAATCAAAAACCAAGTAACATCAACAAATCAGTCTACAGGGTCTGATGATATTTTTAATGAACTTCTAAAACTTCTCTTTGAAAACAAAGATATCTCAACTAATAGCTCAACTGATAATAACTTTATTTTTCCTTTTGCATCTTTCCAGAATTTCTTATTGCAGGACATTAAAAATTTTCAAGAAATTTCTCAGTCTGTAGAATTTTCTCCTGCTCTAAAAACAACTCTTTTCAATCTTCTTAAGGAAGGACAGATAGATATCAAGGATTTGAATAATTTTTTACAAAATCTGAAGTCTAATAATGATAAATATGACATTCAAAGCTTTTTTGAGAGTCTTGATACAAAAACTTTTTTAAATACAGAAACTCCTCAAATAAAAGAATTAGTTAATATTTTAAATTCCCAGCAAACTAAAAATGATCAAGCCACAGAGCTATTTAAATTAAATATACAACCTGACAACTCTAATCAAAATAAATCACTTCTTTTAAACATTGTTAATGAGAGCTATTCAGAGAATCAAGATATTAAGTCTAAATTTTTTAATACTGATAAAGTAGAAAAAATCCTTAATAATGACAAGCTATCATCGCAATTAAATATATTTAACAATGTTCAGTCCAAAAACAGTGAGATTAATGATGTTCAACAAAAATTTGAACTTCCCTTTACTCAGCTTAAAGAAGTTTCAGATATAGTTTTTAAAGCTCTATCCAGTTCTCAGAAAACAATTATAGTGCAACTTGAACCACCTGAACTTGGTAAAATATTGATTAAGCTTTCTATGGATAATGCAGGTGTCAGGGCTGATATGAAGGTTGATTATCCTCATGTAAAAGAAGCTCTTACAGGACTTATTCCAGAAATTAAAAGCAATCTTCAGTCATCAGGAGTAAAAGTTTCTGATTTTTTACTTGATTTAACAAAAGAGCACAGAGGTTATTCTGATTCTTACAATGGACAGGGGCAAAAAAGATATAGGGGTAATGAAAAATTTATTGAATACTTTGCATAGGAGGTTAAAATGTCAGACGTAACAACTATATTTAATAATCCACTTTATACGGTGCAAGAGAAAACAACTGCTACAGGTAACAGCCAGATAGACAAAGAAGCTTTTCTCAAACTTCTTACTGCTCAGCTAAAATATCAGGACCCATTAAATCCTATGGATAACACAGAGTTTGTTGGACAGCTTGCCATGTTTTCAGCTCTTGAACAAGTTATAAACATAAACAATACTCTGGAACAATTGGCGAATTCTCAAGTATACTCAAATGCACTGATGATTGGTTCAACAATAATCGGTAAAACTATTGTTACTACAGATGGTACTGAATACAAAGCACAGGGAATTGCAGTAGAGGATGGGGTGCTGAAAATAAATACAGGTGAGCAATATATAAGCATGAATCAAATCAAGGAAATAAAGGCTTAGGAGGTGATACTGTGTTAACATCACTTTTTACTGGAATAAGTGGACTGAATGCAAATGGACTGGCACTTTCTGTCATAGGTGATAATATTGCCAATGCAAATACAGTAGGATTTAAGGCAAGCAGGGCAAATTTTGCTGATATTCTCAGTCAGACTCTCGGTGGAGCTTCTGCAATGCAGGTGGGTAGAGGAACTATGATTATAGACATTCAGAAACTTTTTACACAGGGAACTCTTGAGACAACTTCAAATCCTCTTGACCTCGCCATAGAGGGAGATGGATTTTTTGTTGTTCAGCAACCTAATGGACCAACCTATTATACCCGCGCCGGACAGTTTAGAGTAAACAAAGATGGTTATATAGTTGACCCAAATGGATACCTCCTTCAGGCATACCAGATGGACGTTAATGGTAATGTAACTGGCGCAATAGGGAATGTTTATCTTGCTGGCTTAATGAGTGACCCATCAGCAACAGATCTTATAACCACCCAGGTAAATTTGGATTCAAGAGAAGATACAACAACTTGGAGCTTTACATCTGGGTCAACATTACCGGTTGCTGGAACTTATAATTATTCTACAGCTATCACCATATATGATAGTCAGGGCAATCCCCATCTGGTTTATACCTATTTTTGTAAAACAGCTGCAAATACATGGGAAGCTCATGTAGTGTATAATAATAGTGCTACAGGCACCAATTATGTTGAGGTTGATTTTGATAGTGGTACAACACAGCCTGTAACCATAGCATTTGACAGCAATGGTGCGCTTTCTGATGTTTATGTAACAACTCCTCATACTCCTCCTGATCCAACTTTTAGGCCAACAGCAGCATTAGATTTTTCAAGTTGGGGAGTCACATCGCCTCAGAATGTTGATATAGATTTGAACAACTCAACCCAGTATGGTTCTTCAAATGCAGTTGTCTTTCAGAATCAGAATGGTTATTCTGCAGGTAATCTCATAGCTGTTACTGTTGACCAAGATGGAGTAATTTCTGGAGTATTTACAAATGGACAGGTTAAAAAAGTTGCTCAGGTTGTGCTTGCAAAGTTTGTTGCAGCACACAATCTTACAAAGGTAGGAAATAATCTTTATCTTGAATCCTATGCATCAGGTGGTCCAACCTACGGTGCACCAGGAACTGTTGGTGTTGGCAAAGTCTATGCAAACTCTCTTGAAGCAAGTAATGTAGACCTTGCAGAGGAATTTATCCGAATGATTGCAGCACAGAGAGCTTATCAGGCAAATGTGAGAGTCATTACAACAACAGATAATATGCTCAATGAATTGATGAATATTGTGAGATAATTGTATTGCTATATTTTAAGGACCCATTATACTTCTCTAATCTCTATTGTGGCGTCCTGATGCGGTTCTTTTGTTGTAATTCCGAGTTTTTTATGTCATCCTGAGTTTTCCACTGTGTCATTCTGAACCGAAGGTGAAGAATCTCATCCTCAACAAAAGTAGACCCATTGCTATTGCTCTGGGTGACAGAAAAGTATCTATCTGGGAAGATAAAATTACAAAGTAATCAGGTATGAACCTTTATCTTGATGAATCTTCTTTTGCCAATTCTTACAATATATTCTCCGGCTGTAAGCTTAATATCTGGATTTGTTATCTGCTCATCATTCACCCTTATTCCACCTTGCTTGATGAGCCTTACAGCCTCTGAAGTGCTTTTTATGATACCACTTTCTTTAAGAATTTTTGGTAGCCATACACCCTGTCCTTCTTCTTTTATTTCTACAGTTTCAATTTCCTCGGGAATTTCCCTTTTCCTGAAAAGCCTGATAAAATTCTCCCTTGCTTTTTCTGCATATTCTCTGCCATGATATCTGTTTACAATTTCAAAGGCTAAGGATTCTTTCGCATCTCTTGGATTTATTCTGCCTTCCTTTATCCCTGTTTTAAGCTCATTAAGTTCCTCAATTGATATATGGCTTAAAAGTTCATAATATTTGAGCATTAACTCATCATTTATTGACATTAACTTCCCAAACATTTCATCAGGTGGTTCATTTATCCCAATGTAGTTTCCAAGACTTTTTGACATCTTCTGTACTCCATCAAGTCCTTCTAAAAGAGGCATAGTTATTATTACTTGCTCTTCCATTCCATACATCTTCATAAGCTGTCTTCCCATAAGAAGATTAAATTTCTGATCAGTTCCGCCGAGTTCTATGTCAGCTTTGAGATATACTGAGTCATAGGCTTGAAGAAGTGGATATAGAAATTCAAGGATTGTAATTGGTCTTCCTTCAGTAAACCTCTTTTTGAAGTCTTCTCTTTCCAGCATCCGTGCCACTGTCTCTGCACCTGCAAGTCTACACATATCAAGTGCTGTCATAAAAGCAAACCATTCACTATTGAATCTTATATCTGTTTTTTCAGGATGAAGTATTTTAAAAACTTGTTCTTTATATGTTTCCGCATTTTTTAAAACTTCTTCTCTTGTAAGAGGTTTTCTTGTTTCTGTTTTTCCTGAAGGGTCTCCAATCATTCCTGTAAAATCCCCAATTAGAAAAATTACTTCATGCCCGAGTTCCTGAAACTGCCTCATCTTTTCAAGTAAAACTGTATGTCCAAGATGAATATCAGGAGCAGTTGGGTCAAAGCCGACTTTTATTCTTAATGGTTTTTTATCTTTGTATGCTTTTTCAAGCTTCTTTTTAAGGTCTTCTTCAAGAATTATTTCAACAGTGCCTCTTTTAATTATTTCAAACTGTTTTTCAGGTGGTAACACAGCTTCCTCCTTTAAAAAGAATGCTCTTTATCAGGAAACTCTCCTTTTTCAACTTCTTCTTTGTATTTTATTATTGCCTTTAAAACATCTTCTCTCAGATTGGCATATTTTTTTACAAATTTAGGTGTAAATTTTTCAAAAAGTCCAAGAAGGTCATGAATTACAAGAACTTGTCCATCGCAGTGCACACCTGCACCAATTCCTATTGTAGGAATTTCAAGGCTTTCTGTAATCTCTTTTGCAAGTTCTGAAGGAATTACCTCAAGAACAATTGCTACTGCACCTTTATCCTGTAATCTCAAGGCGTCCTCTATTATTCTTTTTGCCTGTTCTTCTGTTTTGCCTTGAAGCCTGTATCCACCCATTCTGAGAAATGCCTGAGGAGTAAGTCCAAGATGACCTATAACTGGAATCTCAGCTTCGGTTATTGCTTTTACATGAGATAGTATTTCTCTGCCCCCCTCAAGTTTAACAGCATGAGCACCAGCTTCTTTAATTAATCTGCCTGCATTTCTTACAGCCTCTTCAATACTTACCTGATAGGACATAAAAGGCATATCAGCTACAATCATAGCTCTTTTTGTTGATTTGACAACTATTTTTGTATGATAGAGCATATCATCCATTGTTACAGGTAAAGTAGTTTCATTTCCTTGAACAACCATTGAAAGAGAATCTCCTACTAAAATCATGTCTATTCCAGCTTCGTCAACAAGATGGGCAAAGGGATAGTCATAGGCAGTTAACATTGTAATTTTCTGTTTTTCTTTTTTCTTCATTAGCAAATCTGTAACTGTAAATCTCATTTTTGTGTCCTTCTTAATGCTTTAAGCTGTAGTTGAAGACTTTTCATTCCTTCCCACTCATTAATTGATGGTGTAAATGCTGCATCAATCAGTGAGCCTTCTAAAATTTGTGCATCTCCCATATCAAATCCTATTGCTCCGATGGTATTTCCATTTTGTCTTAAAAACATTTTAAGATGATTATTTCCTACTTTTCTTAAATTTAACACAGTAAGTTCCTTTGCTCCAAAAAGAGGTTCCCGATTGCCCTCGCCAAAGGGTTCAAGAAGAGATATTTCTTCTGCTACCTTTTCTGTAACCTCATTCAGATTTACAGCAGCGTCAAGAAGAAGTATATTTTTATCATCCCTTACTATCTCTTGAGCAATAAGACAGAGTTTTTCTTTAAAGGCATAGAGATTATCTTTTAAAAGAGTCATTCCTGCTGCCTGCTTATGTCCCCCAAATCTTATAAGTAAATCCTTAGAAGCATTTAAAAATTCCTGTAGGTCTATCCCTGCTGGACTTCTTGCAGAACCCTTTGCCTTTTCTCCTTGAATAGATAATATGAAGGCAGGTCTATTGAATCTATCCATAAGCTTACTTGCTACTGTACCAACTACTCCAGGATGCCAATCTCCCCATAGAACTATAACAGGCTCATCATCAAACTCCTTAGAAAGCTTCTCTTCAACTTCTGCCATTATTTTTTCTTCAGTTTTTTGCCTCATAGAATTAATCTGATTTAACCATTTGCTCAGGCTATCAAGCTCAGATTCATCTTCAGAAATTAAAAATCTAACCACATCTCCTGCTTGGTCTATTCTGCCAGGTGCATTTATTCTTGGGATAAGACAGAAGCTTAAATGAAAACCTCTGATGGAGTTTGAATTTATTCCCGCAATATTCTTAAGCATTTTTACAGAATTTCTTACAGGAGAGTCAATCATCTCCCATCCGTGTTTAATAAGTGTTCTATTAGCATGGATAAGTGGAACCATGTCAGCATAAGTTCCCAAAGTTACAAGGTCTAAATATCCGAGCGCTTCTTCACGACTTAAAGCCATAGCAAGCATAAAGGCAACTCCAACTCCAGCAAGATAGTTGTAATAGGGCTTGCCATCAATTTTTGGATTTATTACTGCTAAAGCATGAGGAGTAACAACTTCTTCATTTAATCTCAAAGGTTCGTGGTGGTCTGTAATTATAACACCAATGCCTTCTTTATTAGCATATTCCACTGCTTCAAAATCTCTTATCCCGCAGTCAACTGTTATTATGAGTTTTGCCCCGATTTTTTTTGCTTCTTCTATGCTTCTTATACTTAATCCGTATCCATGTTGGATTCTATGGGGAATATGGTAAAAAGCTTTTGCTCCCTTTTTTATGAGAATATCGTAAAGTATGGCTGTTGAGGTTAAACCATCTGCATCATAATCACCGTTAATTAAAATTTTGGTTTCTGATTTTATTGCTGCATCTATTATTTTTGTGGCTTCATAAATTCCTGTAATTTCAAAAGGATCAATATTATCTATGTTGGGATTAAGAAAGGAATATATCTCATCAATATCTTTAAGTCCTTTTGATAGTAAAACCTGTGCAGTTGGAATAGTTATATTCAGAGACTTTGATATATATTGAAGATACTCCTGATTTGTTTTTACAACAACCCATTCTGAATACTGCATTTTATCTCTTGATTAGAGAGTTTTTACCAAGAAGAAGCACAACAGGACTTGCCACAAAAATGGAAGAGTATGTCCCCACTAAAATTCCCAGTATCATGGCAAGGGCGAAATCATGCAAAACTTCTCCACCGAAAAAGAATAATGCCACTGCTGCCATTAAAGTTGTAAGTGATGTCACTATAGTTCTTGATAAAACTTCATTTATGCTTTTATTCATCAAAGCTTCAAGAGTCATTGTGCCTTTTGCAACTTTCCCAAGATTTTCACGAATTCTATCAAATACTACCACCGTATCTGTAAGAGAATAACCGGCGATCGTAAGAAGAGCACTAATAAAAATTAAGTTTATTTCCTTATCAAGAATATAAAAAATTCCAAGTACCGCCATTACATCATGAAAAGTTGCTACAGTTGCACCAATGGAAAAATGAAATTTAAATCTGATTGCAATATAAATAAGAATGCCTGCTGTAGCTGCTAAAATTGCAAAAAGAGCATCCCTTTTTGTTCTTTCACCTATTTTAGGTCCTATCTCAGTAACTGATTCAATAATAGGCTCTTTAGCAGTGAGATTTTCTTTTAATGCTTTTTCAATGGTATCCTGTATGCCTTCCTGCTGTTTTTTAAGTTTTATAAGAATCTTTTTTTCTGTTGGCAGTTCCTGTATATCTGCATCCTTTATCCCTGCCTTATCTAAAACAGTTCTTACTTCAGCAAGGGTTACAGGTTGGGAAAATCTTATCTGAAGACTTAAACCTCCTGCAAAATCTACTCCAAGATTTGCTTTACCTGCATGAATCTGAAATATAGCAAATATGCCAAGAATTATCATTATGCATGAAAGCGCCAGGGCAATATATTTTTTCCCAAGAAAATCAATATTTGTCTTGCCAAGAATCTGTATCATATGCTCAGGCTCTTACGCTCCTTTCCTATGTATATGAAGTCAAAAACTGTTTTCGTTCCAATTAAAGCAGTAAAAAGATTTATAGCAACGCCCAAGGACAGAGTAACAGCAAAACCTTTTATAGGTCCAGAACCAAAATGGAAAAGCACTGCTGCTGTAATAAGCGTTGTCACATGAGAGTCAAAGATGGTCCAGAATGCCTTTTTATAACCTGTTTCTATAGCTGCCTTAGGAGTTTTGCCCAGTCTCAATTCTTCTCTTATTCTTTCAAACATGAGCACGTTTGAATCTACAGCCATGCCAACTGCAAGAGCAATGCCTGCAATGCCTGGTAATGTTAGTGTAGCATTCAAAGCAGCTAATGCACCAATAAGAAGAATAATATTAAGTATCAGAGCAAAATCAGCGATAACTCCACTTAGACGATAATAGATAATCATAAACAGAGAAACAAAAATTGATGCTATGATTACAGCCATTTTCCCTGCTTCAATTGAGTCTTTACCCAATGTTGGACCAACTGTCACATTTTGAATAAGCTTTACAGGTGCTGGAAGCGCACCTGCTCTTAAGACTATTGCCAAATCTTTAGCTTCTTCAAGAGTGAAACTACCTGAAATCTGGGCATTACCACCTTCAATTTTTTCTTGAATTACAGGAGCTGAATAGAGATTCCCATCAAGTATTATTGCAAGTCTTCTCTTTACATATTTACCTGTGATATCTTCAAAAATTTTTGCTCCTGCGTCATTGAATCTTAAAGATACATAGGGTTCATTAAATCTCTGGTCAATACTTACATGAGCCTCTGCAAGAAGGTCACCTGTAAGAAGCACATCTTTTTTGACAATATATGGTCTTTTATAAACCTCTCCTGTTTCTTTGTTTACAATCTTCTGGAAAACTATTTCATCGCTTTCTGGAAGCTTAGACTTCCATTGATTTAAAAAAGTATCTTCCTCTCCAGCCTTTATTAATGAAGGAAGTTGTTTCCAGAGAGTTGTTTCCTCATCAAGAAGTTTAAACTCAAGCTGGGCTGTTTTTCCTATTATTTCAAGAGCTTTTTTGGGGTCCTTTACCCCTGGCAGTTGCACAACAATCTCATTTTCTCCCTGTTTGTGAATTGCAGGCTCTGCAACCCCGAGTTGGTCAATTCTATTACGAATTACTTCTATTGCCTGCTCAACTGATGTTGTTTCAACTCTTTTAAAGGCAGTTTCTGGAAGTTCGCAGATAATATTGCCACCATGTTCAGAAATTGAAAGGTCTGCATAGTTTTCTTTAATAATTTTTTTAACATCTTCATTCACAGGCTGAATAAATATCTTTTCTCCTTGAACTTTTACAGAAGGTTTTAGCCCCTTTTTTTCAAGAAGGCTCTGAAGATGCATGCCAATTCTCTCAACTGTTATTTCTCTTGCTCTTTTGAGGTCAACCTCAAAAATCAGATGAGAACCACCTCTAAGGTCAAGTCCGAGAACAATTCCTTTGTGTGGAAGATTCTTTTTCCACCACCCAGGCATATAGCTAAACAAAGGTGTATTCGGTAAAAAGAAAATAATTGCAAGAATAACAGTAAAGGCAATAAGAGCTATTCTAAGGTATATGCCTTTTCTCATGAAAACTTATTAATCCTCGTCTGTTGCAGGTCTTAGTGCAGCGATTGACTGCTTTGAAAATTTTAATTTCACATTTTCAGCAACCTTAAGAATCACTGTATTTGGATTTACACTATCTACTACACCGTAAAGTCCACCCACTGTTATTACCTTATCGCCTCTTTTAAGATTTTCAAGCATCTGCCTATGTTCTTTTGCTCTTTTTTGCTGTGGTCTAATTAGAAGAAAATAGAAGACAACAATAATTAATACCAGGGGTAAAAGGCTTGCAACGAGACTCATTATTGGATCTCCTTGACCGCCACCTTGAGGTGCAGGTCCCATTGCAAAAGCATCTGTTATTAAATTCAATAAATACATAATTCACCTCCGAAAATTTTTAAATCTTTTTATAGTAGCAATCTTGAACAAAAAATGGCAAGTTATATAAGCTTTTTCTTATTTACCGATAAAATTTATTCTATTTTGACAGTTTCTCCTATTTTTATTTTTAAAATTTTTGTTTGAATTTTTTGCTCTGCGATTTCTTTTTCAAACTCTTCAACAGTTCCGTTAAGCATAGGAAAAGTGCCAAAGTGCATGGGGATTACCATCTTTGGATTAACAAATTTTGTTGCAATAGCTGCTCTTTTTGGTCCCATGGTGAATTTATCTCCAATACATACCATCATAATGTCAACTTTGTACATTAAGCCAAGTAGTTTCATGTCCTCAAATAAATCAGTATCTCCTGTATGATAGAGTGTTGGTCCATTTTTTATTGAAATTAAGAAACCACCAGGATTTCCTCCATAAATAAGACTTTTGGGTGAATCTGGAATTTCTAAAGCAGAACTATGAACTGCTGGCACAAATAGAATTTTAACTTCTCCGTTAAGCAGAGTTATTTCTCCACCAAAATTACCTGTAGTTTCATAGCCAAACTGTTTTTCAGGATATCCTGCATATTTAACTATAGCTTTCCCTAAATCATATGTAGCAACAAGTTTAGCCCCTGTTTCCTTAGCTATTTCTATAGAATTTCCAATGTGGTCTCCGTGAGCATGGGTTAATAGAATAAGATCAACTTTAGGGAGTTCTTTTAGATGTCTTTTACCTTCTTTATTTGCAGGGTTAGTAAGCCATGGGTCTATTAGTAATACTTTGCCATTTGGAGTCTGGATTTTGAAACTTGAATGTCCATACCATGTTATTTCCGTAGCTCCAAAGGAGGCTACAGGTAAAAGAATAATCAACAATAGAAAAATTAATTTTTTCATGATATTCCTCCTATACAAGAGAATATAGTTTTTAATTATATCAAAAATAATTTAGAAACAATCCAATACTTTCAAAATAAAGTGTGGTCAAAAAAATTATAACCCTTAGTTTGTAACAACTTAAATGCTGTGTAACATGTAAATTATTAAAAAAACAGCTATTGCAAGGAGAGAAATCACAAGGAGGATATCAAGCAAAACTGAATGCTGATAGGTGTCTTCATCAATCTGTTTTTCAACTTTTTTATATCTGATAAAAGCAAGAAAACCCATAATAGCTCCAAGAGCAACCAAGAATATACCAAAGAATGAAGAGTATCCTGAATGAGGCATTGTGGAGATTTCTTTGCCAATAAAAATAGAAAACTGTTTTACAAAAAGAGCAAACTTTTCAACAACAAATCCAAATGCCATTATCCCAATACTTGTTCTTATCCATGCAAGAAAGGTTCTTTCATTTGCAAGATGAACTCTTCTGTTACGGATTTTTGGATGAATGTTTTCCTGTTCATTCATTTTTTAATTCTAAAATAAATATTAAAAAAACCACAATGAAATATTAATCAGCCGTAGTGTAAAATATCATCATAGTATCATTGTATATAGTCATTTTAGAACTTGTTGAGCAACTATTCGTAACTATTATGTATCTCTAATATCAAAAACTAAATTCCTGAATTAAAATTTTTTAGGAGTGTGTCACTTGGTGCAAACCCTTGAGAAATAAAATGGAGCTGATGGGAGTCGAACCCACGACCTCTTGAATGCCATTCAAGCGCTCTCCCAACTGAGCTACAGCCCCGATTTATAAAATTAACATATATACACATTTATTTGTCAATTACTATTAATTTTTCTTACTTTTTTAAGGTATAATTAAAAAATTGCAATAGCGAGAGGTACTTGATATGTCAAAGTTTTTTATTTTTCTACTACTTGTTTTCCTCACTATTATTGGACTTTTTGCAATGGAAAATAAAGAGATGGTAATTCTTAAAATACCTTTTGGTGCATCATATGAAATGCCCAAAATAGGATTAATGCTTCTTTCTTTAAGTTTCGGAGCCTTTTTTATTTTTCTTGTTTTTTTTATTAGAGACACTACCAATCTTATAAGTAAGTTTCAATTACAGAAAAAACACAAAAAAGAGGAAAAAATAAAGGATTATTACGCAAAGGCACTGAATGCAATCATGAGAGACAAAGTCACAGAAGCAAAAGAAGCTTTACAGGAAATATTGAAAGAGGAGCCTGAGCATATAGATGCACTTATAAGACTTGGAGATCTTTCAATGAAGGAGGAAGACTATAAGACAGCTCTTAAATATTATAAAAAAGCCTATGAACTTGATCCTAAAAACATAGTCCCTCTCTTTTCTATTGAGAATGTTATGGAAAAAATGAATGAAAATGAGCTTGCCCTCAAATACATAGAGCAGATTACAAATCTTGAACCCGATAGCCCTTTAGCACATTATAAAATGAGAAATATTTTAGAAAGGCTTGAAAAATGGGAAGATTTAATTGTTTTGCAGAAAAAAATTCTTAAACTTGTCCCAGAGTATAAAAAATCAGAGGAAGAAAGAAGGCTTGTAGGATATACATATGAGTATGGAAGAGTAAGTCTTGAATCAGGAGAGATTGAACAAGCTGAAAGAATTTTTTCAAATCTTGTTAAAACATCTTCAGATTTTATTCCTGCTTATCTGGGTCTTGCAGAAGTTATAATTTCCAAGGAAGGTGTTGAAGAAGCAATTGATTTTCTAAAAAAATGCTATGAAGATTTAAAATCTAAACTTTTACTTATCAGGCTTGAAGATTTGCTTATTAGCATAGGTGATCCAAAAAGATTAATTCAATTTTACCTTAAAGCAATAAACGAAAAGCCAGATGATATTGAGCTCAAATTCCTTCTTGGAAGACTTTATTATCGTCTGGAAATGATTGATGATGCTATAGAGACATTATCTTCTATTGATCCAGCTATATGTTCTACTCCGAAGCTTCACTGTATAAAGGGGTATCTTTATCTAAGAAGAAATCAAACTACAAAAGCTGTTTCTGAGTTTAAACAGTTATGCCCTGAAACAAAAGTATCAAATTTATCATACTTATGTAGAGAATGTCATTCAACATTTGAAGAATGGACAGGAAGATGTTCTGTTTGTGGCACATGGAACAGCTTTGAGGTTGATCTAAGAGGCTGTGAAATCCTAAAATGATTAATTTTTTTCGCAAAAAACGAAAAATTGTTCTTGATACAAGCGTTTTTATCAATCCAGATATAAGAAATTTTTTTGGTGAAAATCCTGAAAAGGCGATTGAGGAATTTATAAAAATAGCAAAGAGAGCCAAAAATCTTGAATTTTATATTCCTTCCACTGTTTTTAAAGAATTGATGTATTTTGTTGATGAAAAAAAAATCCCGAAAGATTTTTATTTTTTAATTAGAATTAAATCTCCTGATAAACACAGAAGTGTCTGTCCTGCAATATTTTTTTATGAACTTGTTGAGGAAATGAGGCAAAGAATAAATAAGGGTTTGAGAGTTGCAGAGAATGCTGTAAGAAATGTAAATCAGAAAGATGCTGATGAAATAATCAAAGATTTAAGAAAAAAATACAGAGAAGCACTTCGTGAAGGTATAATTGATAGTAAAGAAGATGTTGATTTAATATTTCTGTCTATGGAACTTCAAGCAACATTGATTACAGGTGATCAGGGATTGATTAAATGGGCTGATAAACTCGGGATTGAATGGATTGTCCCTGAAAAATTTAAAGATTTTTTACTTTCTGCGATTGGATGAACCCCAGAAGTTACCAATTTTTCTGAATTTTTCATATCTTTTTTTAATAAGTTCGTCAGGAGGAATCTTAATAAGTTCTGTTGCCACGCTAACTATTTTAGCTTTAATTCTTTTCCCAACTTCCTGAGGTTCTCTGTGAGCTCCTCCAAGTGGTTCAGAAATAATATCATCAATAATTCCAAATTTTTTTAAATCTTGTGCTGTAAGCTTAAGTTCTTCAGCTGCTCTCATGTAATCTTCTACTCCTACATCAGAATTCTTTTTCCATAATATAGCTGCACATCCCTCTGGTGAGATAACTGAATAAATTGCATGTTCAAGCATGAAAATTTTATCACATACACTCAGTGCAAGAGCTCCTCCGCTTCCACCTTCACCTATTACAAATCCAATCAAAGGTATTTTAAGTAGCGACATCTCCATAAGATTATTTGCTATTGCTTCAGCCTGTCCCCTTTCTTCTGCACCTATTCCAGGGAATGCACCAGGAGTGTCAATCATGGTAATAACAGGTATTGAAAATTTTTCTGCCAGTTTCATGACTCTTAATGCTTTTCTGTATCCTTCTGGATGAGCCTGCCCAAAGTTGCGATATATTCTTTCTTTTATTGTTCTACCTTTCTGATGTCCCACCAACGCATAGGGATCACCATCAATTTTCCCAATTCCTGCTATAACAGCAGGATCATCTCCGAAACGGCGATCTCCGTGAAGTTCAATGAAATCTTCAAAAATTATTGAAATATAATCAAGTGTATAAGGCCTCTCTGGATGTCTTGCAATCTGGGTTTTCTGCCATGGGGTTAGATTTGAGAAAACTTCAGTTTTTAATTCTTTTAACTTTTTGTTGAGTCTTTTTATCTCCTGAGTAAGGTCAATATCACTGCCATCGGAGAGTTTTTTTAACTCTTCAATTTTTATTTCTAATTCCTGTATAGGTTTTTCAAAGTCAAGATAGTAGGTCATCTTATCCTCACCTGACAATCTTTGATTTTTTGTATCTTTGTTTCAAAATCAATGCATGGTTCAAAGGGACTAAGAATTATAACATGGTAATCAGGAAGATTTAAACAAATATATATGTTTCCTTCTCCATTATGTCTTTCCTCAAGGCATTGCCTCACTTCTTTTAAAATTCTGTAAGCCTTTTCAGTATCTGAACAATCAATGCTGATTTCATATTTTATTTTTAAATCTACATTTCTCAAATCTTCTATCTCTCTTGCAAGAAATTTTGTTGAATCAGGATATTTAAATATTATTCCCTTGATAAGAATTGCATTTTTTTCTGTTAAAATATTGCTAAATTTTTTAAAAAGTTCAGGATAAATAACAACTTCAACTCTACCTGTTTCATCTTCTATTGTAATATAAGCGGTTACTCCTTTTTCTTTTGCTTTACTTTTGATTTCCTCTACAATCCCTGCAATTTTTATTTCGTGTGTTTCTTCATTGTTATTAACAAAATCATCTTCATCTGTATCAAAAATATCAGCAATGGTGGAGACATTTATTTTATTTAAAACAGGTCTAAGAGGTTTCATCGGATGTCCAGTAAGATAAAAACCAAGTGAGGATTTTTCCTCACTTAAAACTGTGTTATTATCCCATGCTTCTATATTCTCATGAGTAAAGAACAGTCCTCTTGAAGATTTAACTCCTTTAAAGGATAAAAGTTCATGCATTGCTATTGCTCTTGCCTGATTGGGAGTGTATTGAGGATAAAGGGAATCAAAAGCTCCTGCTTTAATAAGCGATTCTATAACCTTTTTATTAACTTTCCTTGTATCTAGTCTGGTTAAAAAATCATCTATTGATGTAAATTTTTTCTTTTCTCTCTCATTAAGTATGCATTGAAGAGCAGAGCCTCCGACTCCTTTAACTGCTTCAAGACCGAATCTTATAAATTTTTCTTTTACAGTGAATGCTCTATCACTTTCATTTATATCAGGTCCTTTAATTTCTATGCCCCAAGCTTTGCATTCATTTATAAATTTAACAATTTTGTTTGTATCTCCCATTTCATTGGAAAGGTTTGCTGCAAAAAATTCCTGAGGATAGTGAGCTTTCAAATAGGCTGTAATATATGCAAGATAGGCATAGGCAGCAGAGTGAGATTTATTGAAACCGTATTCACCAAAGGCTGCCATTATATTAAATAAAGATTCTGCTTTCTCATAGGGAATCCCGTTTTTTTGAGCACCTTGAATAAACTCTTCTTTAAGACTTGCCATTAATTCTGGAATCTTTTTCCCCATCGCCTTTCTTAAAACATCTGCCTGTCCCATTGTAAAACCTGCAATTTTATTGGCAATTTTCATAACCTGTTCTTGATAAAGAATTACTCCATAAGTTTCATCAAGTATATCTTTTAACTCTGGAAGTTCATATTCAACAGGAACTAACCCCTTTTTTCTCTTAATAAAATCATCAACCATTCCACTGCCAAGAGGACCAGGTCTATATAAGGCAACAAGTGCTATAAGGTCTTCAAATCGCTGGGGCTCCATTCGTTTTAATAGTTCCTTCATACCTCTGCTTTCAAGTTGAAATACACCAGTTGTTTGCCCAGAGGAAAGAAGCCGATAAGTTTCCGAGTCATCAAGAGGAATGTTATTTAAATCTATATCTTTCCCCTGTGCCTTGACATATTTTATTGTGTCATCTATAACAGTTAGAGTTTTTAATCCTAAGAAATCAAATTTAAGAAGTCCTACATCCTCCAGAGCTTTCATATCAAATTGACTTATTACAGTTTCTTCACCAGAATTTTTGTATAAAGGCATTAAGTCTTCAAGAGGCTCTGGAGAGATAACAACTCCAGCAGCGTGTTGGGATGCATGTCTTGCAAGTCCTTCCAGCCTAAGAGCTATATCAATCAGTTCTTTAACTGTCTCATTTTTATTGTAGAGTTCTTTCAATCTTGGTTCTAAATTTAAAGCTTCTTCAAGAGAAGGACATGCAAAAGGTATCATTTTTGCAATTTTATCTACATCAGCATAAGGAATGTTTAATGCCCTTCCAACATCCCTTACCACCGCTCTTGCAGCCATTGTCCCAAAGGTTATAATATGAGCAACTCTGTCTTTCCCATAGTTTTCTGCCACATATTGAATAACCTCTTCTCTCCTATCTTTGCAAAAGTCAACATCAATATCAGGCAAGCTTATTCTTTCTGGATTCAAAAATCTTTCAAAAAGAAGTCCATATTTAATTGGATCTATATCTGTAATTTTTAGTGCGTATGCTACAAGGCTTCCTGCAGCAGAACCTCTGCCCGGTCCTACAGGGATGCTTTTTCTTCTTGCATAGTTTATAAAGTCCCATACAATAAGAAAATAGGAAGCAAAACCCATTTCAGTGATGACTTTAAGTTCTTCTTCAAGTCGCTTTATGTAGTCTTCAGCTACATTACCTTTAAATCTTTCTTTTAATCCTTCTTGAGCAAGTTTTTTTAAGTATTCCTCTGCAGTATATCCCTGAGGCACATTATATTTTGGCAGTTTATGTTCCCCGAGTCTTAACTTAAAATTACATCTTTCAGCAATTTGCAGGGTATTTTTTAAAGCTTCAGGAATTTCTACAAATGCTGAATACATTTCTTCAGGTGATTTGAAATAAAATTCATCGCTTTGAAATTTCAACCTTTTTTCATCTTTTATAGTTTTACCAGTTTGAATACAAAGCAAAATTTCATGCGCTCTTGCATCTGATTTATGAAGATAATGGCAATCATTTGTTGCAACAACGGGTATATCAAATTTTTTTGAGAGTTCTATTAATCCTCTGTTTGCTATTGTCTGTTCAGGTAGACTGTTTGATTGAATTTCAAGGAAAAAATTGTTTCCAAATATATCTTTTAAAGTTTTTGCTGTATTTTCTGCTCTTTCAATATTTTCATAAACTATATTGTAGGGGATTTCTCCCTTAAGACATCCAGAAAGAGCAAGAAGTCCCTTATTATACATACTGAGAAGTTCCATATCAATTCTTGGCTTGTAATAGAATCCTTCAAGATAAGAACGGGTAACAAGTCTTGTAAGATTTTTATATCCCTCTTCATTTTCTACTAAAAGAGTAAGGTGAAAGGATGCTTCTTCAGGCATTCCAGGGTCTTTGTTTATCTTTGTTTTATCAAAGCGGCTTTGAGGAGCGACATAGACTTCGCAGCCTATAATGGGTTTTACTCCTGCTTTATTGGCTTTTTTGAAAAATTCTACAACTCCAAAGAGATTTCCATGATCAGTTATTGCCACAGCAGGCATGTTATATTTTTTTGCCTGTTCAATTAATTCATTAATTTTAATTGCACCATCAAGCAGGCTATATTCTGTATGGATATGAAGATGAACAAACTCTGACATGCTCATATTATGAATGTTAAAATTTTACCTTATGCTAAGTCAATTTGAAGACTGCATCCATAAGAGATTCTGGTTCAGGGCTTATTTTTAAGGCTCTAACCTGTAAAATCTTTTCAATATCACTCATTTTTAAATTATCAATAAACATATCTTCCGAATCTTTCATTGTAACATCAGGGACAAGAACTAAATCTCCTGGTTCAACATAGGAAGCTAAGCCTTTAATTATATCTTCGCCATTTAAGAGTCCAGTTACTGAAACAGTTTCACCAAAAAGATTATTTTTTATAGGATAAACATCAATGGGAATGTTTTTTCCCCTTAGCTTTTCAATAAACTGGATAAGATAAGGATAAAAAGAAGTCCCTGTAAAGGTCACAAATCTTTTTTTAAATTTTGCAGAAGGTATTTTTAGTTTCATTATTTTATTAATAAATAGAGGAACCATACCAACCCCATTTTCAATCTGAGGCAGATCATCATAGATAGTTAAAGGGGGAAACGGTTTTTCAGCTTTAATGTAAAATTCGTCTGCAAGATAAACAAAACTGACTCCGTGTTTTTTCCTAAATCTTTTCTGAAACATTTCAATAATTTTAATTACTTCTTCTGCTTTGTCTTTTGTTACAGGTGTCAGCCCGTTTTTATGATATTTTGTAAGTCCTACTGGAACAATGGCGATTGAAGATACGTAAGGATAAAGTTTATGAAGCTCTATGATTGTTTTTTCAAGTATTTTTCCATCATTTATTCCCGGACACAATACTATCTGTGTATGCATTCTGATTTTAATCTTTGCAAGTTTTTTAAGCTCAAGCATAATAGGTGGAGCTTCATAATTACCTAAAAGAGCATTCCTTATCTCAGGGTCTGTAGCATGAACAGAGATATAAAGAGGACTCAGTCTGAGTTTTTTTATTCTTTCATAGTCTTTTTGTGTAAGATTTGTTAATGTGATATAGTTGCCATAAAGAAAGCTTGCTCTGTAGTCTTCGTCTTTAACATACAAAGATTTTCTCAATCCTTTGGGAAGTTGTTCAACAAAGCAAAATAAACATTTGTTTACACACCTTTTTATCCTGAAAGGTGCTACTTCAATTCCTAAGGGCAATGCATTTTTATGAATATTAAAGCTTAGTTTTCTGCCATCTCTTTCAATTATAAGTTTAATAAATTCTTCATCTCCGTAAAACATTAAATCCAGAGCGTCTTTGACAGGATGCCTGTTTATTGAAATTATCTTATCTCCTGCTTTTATTCCTGCTATATAAGCAGGACTTTGGGGTAATATGGATTCAATTTTAACTCCTTTATTTATCATTTTTTAATCTTATAAGAATGTATTGAAATAACGAAATAATAGCAAGAAAACTTACCAAAAAATATCCAAAATCAGGCATAGAAGGGATAGAAAAGTTTGTTGAAAGAAGAATATAACCAAATATAATTACCTGCGAAGCATTACTTATTTTCCCAAGCATTGTTGGATTTGCTATTTTCTTTTTTCTTAAATACATTTCCAGCCATCCCATAGCTACAATAGCATCCCTTATGAATACCACAGAGAGAAACCATCGGGGAGCAAGTTCATTGATATAAAAAGTTATCATAATGCTTAAAAGAAGAAGTTTGTCTGCCAGAGGATCAAGAAAAATTCCAAATTTTGATATTTGATTAAACTTTCTTGCAATAATTCCATCAAGGCTGTCTGTTAATCCTGCTACAATCACAATTTTCAATGCAAGAGAATAGTCTTTTGAGTTCATTGCTATGATAAAAAATGGAACAAGAAATATGCGTAGAGAAGTTAGTATGTTGGGAATTGTTATTATTTTTGCATTTGCCATCATAAATTATACTCTATGGAATATTATAAGGTTGAGTATATTTACCTTTAAGCAAGCTTTGTGCATATTTTTTTTCAAGAGCAAAATCATACTTTTGAGTTTCATTAAATGCCTCTGAAAAATATTTTATAGCAAAAAATTTTTTTCTGTTCAGATAATGAATAATTCCTCTATGAAGTTTACAATATATAAGACCTCTGGGGTCCTTACATTTTTTAAAATTTTTCTCAGAATTTTTAATATACTGCAAAGCTACCGCATATTTTTTTCTTAAAATATTTATCATTGCCATGCTCCATAAAGTGTATGATGAACTTACAATATCTCCGATCCCACTGTAGATATTTATTGCTTTTTTAAAATTTTTCTCAGCATTTTTGTAGTCTCCTATCATTCTATATGCATTGCCAATGCCACAAAAAGAGTATGCCATACCAAATCTATCTTTGATTTTGTTAAATATTTGATTTGCCATTCTGTAATATCTCATTGAATCTTCATAATTACCATAAACTCTTAAGCTTCCACCAAGACCACAGTAAACATATCCAAGACTCTGATTATTTTTGAGTTTTTTAAATAGTGTTAGAGATTTATAAAAGGATTGTAATGATTTTTTTATTCTCCCTCCAAATCTCCATATAGCTCCTTCAGCCCAAAATGTAAATGCTATGCCTTTTTTGTCTTTATTTCTTTCATAAATTTTTCTTGCTTGTCTAATAAGTTTTAAAGCATCTCTCCACTGACCCATTGCCTTTTTTGAAAGCGCGAGTCCTGTTAAAGCATCTGCCATAGCAATTTTATTGTTTAAGATGTCTGAAAGTTCTATTGATTCACTGTAATAAAGCTCAGCATTTCTAAAGTTTCCAAGAATTCTGTTTAAGTCTCCAATAACTATTAAACAATCAAGCCCCAGTTCAACATCATTATTTTTAACTGCTTTTTTATAAATTTTTTTCCACAATTTCAGGGATTCTTTAAAATAACCATTCATTCTTAATTGTTCTGCTTTTTTTATTATTTCTTTAGTTTCCATATAACTCTTTTCTCAGTTGTTTCATGAATTTTTTATAGTCTTTTTGCTTAAAAAATGCTGAACCCATAACCAAAATATCTGCTCCTGCTTGAACAATTTTTTTTGCATTTTCAAGTTTCACGCCTCCGTCTACTTCTATGACTGTTTGAAGTTTATTTGACAAAATCATTTTTTTAGCTCTATTAATTTTATCAAGTGTAGAAGGAATAAATTTTTGACCTCCGAACCCTGGATTAACAGACATAATTAAAATTAAGTCAATATCATGAATAATTTCTTCAATTGAACTGAGAGAAGTAGCAGGATTTAAAGACACACCAACTCTGATACCAGATTCTTTTATCTGCCATACTGTTCGGTGCAGATGTGGACAGGCTTCAACATGAACTGTAAGAATGTCTGCTCCTGCTTTAACAAAATCTTCAATATATTTTTCAGGCTGTATGATCATTAAATGAACATCCAATGGAAGCATCGTTGCTTTTTTTACTGCCTCCACTATTAGAGGACCGATTGTTATATTTGGAACAAAGCATCCATCCATAACATCAATGTGAATCATATCTGCACCTGCTTGCTCTGCGTGTTTAACCTCTTCTGCAAGTCTTCCAAAATCAGCAGAAAGTATTGATGGTGCTATAAGTGTCACTTCTCTTCCTCCTTTTCTCCAATGCTGACAATTAATTTTATAGCCTTCCCTCCTTGTTGCGGCTCAGGTGACTGGGCAATAACTATGTTGTCAGGATATTTGTTTGAATGGATTTTAATAACTTTTTCAATAGGAATACCTTTCTCATTTAAAATTTTTTCAGCTTCTTCATAAGAAACTCCTCTTACATCTGGAAAGACTGTGAATTTTAATCCTTTACTCATAATTACTCCGACTTCTCTACCTTTCTTAACTTTTGTTCCTGCTGGTAGAGACTGTCTTGAAACTGTTCCTGTAGGGATATCGGAATACTCTTCTCCGTCAATTCTTATATAAAGTCCTTTTTCTTTGAGTATCTGATTTGCTTGAACAATATCTTTTCCTCTTAAGTCAGGAACTTCTATTGTCCCACCCGAAACAAAAAGGGTTAAAGAAAGATATCCAGCTAAAAAGCCTGCAAATATTGCTCCTGCTATGTATAAAATTTTTTTCATTTAATTCTTAAAAGTTTACCCATGAAAAATCCATCCATTCCATCTATATGTGGATATGTCCGTAATTTTTTTATACTACTAAATTCATCGTGTTTCTGTAAAAAGCTTTCAATTACTTCTTCTCCTTCCTCAGGCTCAGTTGAACATACTGAGTATACAAGAATGCCATTTTTAACTAAAAATTGTGAAACATTTTCAAGCATGAGTTTTTGAGTTTTTGAAAGTCTTTTAATTTCTTGCTCGTTTACTCTATATCTTACATCAGGATTTCTTCTTATAACTCCTGTTGAAGAGCAAGGTGCATCAAGAATAATTCTATCAAATTTATGAGTATTGAAGCCTAAGGAATCTAAATGTTTTTTTAAACTTATCTGACAGATATCTGCCAATATTGGTTGTATTTCAACATCAGGTAAAAACTTTTTAACTCGTGCTATATTTTCCTGTAAATTTTCTAACCTTTTTTTATTATTTTCAATACAGATAATAGTTCCTTTTTTAATTAATGCTGCTGTAAGAAGCGTTTTACCACCAGGACTTGCACATGCATCAAGAATACATGCACCTTCAAAGGGTTCTAAAAGAAAACACACAAGCTGAGAAGCCTCATCTTGAACAATCCAGAAAAAAGGCGATTCCTTTAAAGTTTTTCTTATTTCATATCCCTGTCCTTCAATTATTAAACCAGAAGCAACATGTTTTGAAAAGCTGACTTTAAACCCTTTTTGTGTAAAATATTCTCCTATCATTTGCCTTTCTTCAGGTTTTACAGCAATTGTAATCGGAGGTTTTTCATTGTTTGCTTTAAGTAGTGCTTTAACTTCATTTAGTTGAAATCTTTTAAGCCATCTTGTAATAAGCCATTCTGGATGTGAGTATACAACAGAGAGATTTTTATTATCAGTCTGCATTTGTTCAGTTATACGAAATATTTCATCTGCTTGATATTTCCTTAAAAAGTTTCTCAGTATAGCATTCACAACATTGGGTTTACCATTGAAAGATTTTTCAACATTTACTGTTTCATTTGCTACTGCATATGCAGGAATATGCATAAAAACTAATTGATAAATTGCGCATCTTAGATTATTTATCGTGTACATAGAAAGTTTTTCTCTACTTTTATAAAAGTCTTCTAAAAGCCAGTCTATATAATAGAGATTTCTAAGAACACCATAAATAACTTCAAGCAGAAAAGCTCTATCAGCTTTATCAAACATTGAAAGGATGTTTTCTGTAAGGGCAAATTTTAAAGGTTTTTTTGTTCCTACTACATTGTTTAAGACTTCTACAGCTACTTTTCTTGGTGATTTATAAACCATTTAAGTGCGTCCTCAATTTTTTGTAAACTTACTGTGGTATCAATACATGGGCCGAAGGGTCTTTCATTTAAAATTCCAATAACAGGAATTGGATAAGTATCAACTATTCCACTTGAGAGGTCTCTTTCACAGGCAACTGCGATAATTGCATCAGGTCTGACTTCCTTTACTACTTTTCTCGCAATTGTCCCTCCTGTTGCAATAGCGATTGAGATATTGTAAGTCTCTGCAATTTCAATTAAATTTTTTATTTTGCAGTTTCCGCACCTGCGGCATTTAAAAACATCAAATGTGAGCCTTACATCGCATTTTGAGTTTTGAATGCAGTGAGGAAGCAAAAGAAGTATTTTTTTCACATTTGCATTATCACGCATAACAAGAAGATTATTAAGCTTTACAATATATGCTTGAAATTCTGGTTTTTTTGATTTTAAAAATGCTCCTGCAAGCATCAAAACAGGATATAGAATTTTAAGGATAAAGCCTCTAAGAAAATGAGTCCATGCCTTCATTTATTTTTCTTCCAGAGATAAATTCTTTTGCTGTCATTATTTTTTTTCCTTCTGGCTGAATAAGCAGAATTCTAAGTAACCCTTCTTGTGTTCCTACAATTAATTCATTTTTAGCTTTGATAATCAGACCTGGTGCTGCATTGCCTTCTAATACTTCTGTTTTAATTATTTTAACTCTTTCATCTTTTAAAAAACTGTATGCACATGGCCAAGGATATGTTCCTCTAACAAGATTAAAGATTTTCCTTGCAGAATTATTCCAGTTAATTTTTCCATCATCTTTTTTAAGTTGGGGTGCATAGGTTATCTCACCAGTTTGAGGTTTGGGCGTAATAATCCCCTTCCTCATTTTATCAATTGTCTCAATAATTAATTCTGCCCCAACTACAGAGAGCTTTTCAGAAAGAGTCTCTGCATTATCTTCATCATTTATAGAAATTTCTTTTTGTAAAAGAATGGGACCTGTGTCAAGTCCTTCATCAATAATCATTGTTGTTACACCTGTTATTTTTTCTCCATTTATTAATGCCCATTGAATCGGTGCTGCTCCTCTGTATTTTGGTAAAAGCGAAGCATGAAGATTTATACAACCGTGTTTCGGTATCTCAAGAATTTCTTTTGGAAGTATCTTACCATAAGCAACAACTATAGCAAACTCAGGATTTAGCGATTTTAATTTTTTTATAAAATTATCATCCTTCATTTTTTCTGGTTGACAGAGAGGTAATCCACATTGTAGTGCAACTTTTTTAATCTCAGGTGCCTGAAGATTTTTTCCTCTTCCTTTTGGTTTATCAGGTTGTGTTACAACAAGCAATATTTTTTCGCCCCTTGAAATCAAAGCTTTGAGCGAAGGAACTGCAAACTCTGGAGTGCCGAAAAAAATTATTCCAGATGACATAATATATTTTATTTCTTTGTTTTGAATTTTTTTCTGAAAAGCTCTCTTTTAAGTGGGCTTATTTTATCAATGAGAAGAATGCCGTCAAGATGGTCTATTTCATGCTGTAAGGCTCTTGCCAAAAGTCCTGTTGCTTCTATTTCTATTTCTTTGCCATTCCTATCCAATCCTTTTACAATAACTCTTTCTTTTCTTTTAAGTCTTGTTGTAAAGCCTGGCAAACTTAGGCATCCTTCTTCAGAAAGAATTTCTCCCTCTGAGTCTGTTATCTCAGGATTAATCAACACTATAAGGGATTGGTTCTGTTCTCTGGGAGATGTATCAACAACAATAAGTCTTTTTAAAACACCAACCTGCGGAGCAGCTAATCCAATGCCATTGGCATTATACATTGTTTCAATCATATTATCAATGAGTTTTTGTAAGTCACCATTTATCTCAGAGATAGTTTCCGCTTTTTTCTTTAATACTTCATCAGGATATTTTTTTATCTCAAGGATTGCCATAAAAAATTATAACTAAAATACACTGAATTTGAAAAATTTTTTTGGATTTTTTTTGATTTCTTCTATTAATTCTTTAAGTTCTTTTATGCTTTGTCTTAAATCATCCGCCACAGTTTTATCATTCATAAGAAGTTTAAGTGTGCCTTCAGATTTTTCAATTTCTTGTAAAAGATTATCAAGTTTTTGAGAACTCTTAAGTAAAGTTTCATACAAAGAAGGGTCATTTATCATTTTGCCAAGACTTCCCTGCTGTGAAGATATTTTGTTTGAAGTTTCTTCAAAGTTTTTTAAAGCATTTGAGAGTCTTTGATAAAATTCTTTATCCCTTGCAATCATTCCAATACTTCCAGTTCTTATTTCTTCTACTGTTTTCTTAAGGTCTGAAACTGCTGAGTTTAAATTATTGTAAAGTGAAGGATCAGTAAGTAATTTGGGAATGGTTCCTTCAGATTTATCCACTTTTGTTATCAATGAATCAATTCTCTGAATCAAGCCTTCAATTTTACTCATTGTAGAAGCTGCAACTCCTATAATTTCTCTTACTTCTGTTTGAGGTGAGCCATATAGACCTTTTGATGCATCAAAACTTTCCGGAGAATCACCAGGAAATATTTCAATATATTTGTCACCAAGCAGACCTATTGTCTGAACAGTTGCCTTTGCATCTGATTTTAAATAGTTTAAAACATCCTTATCTATTGAAACTTTTACTACTGTACCGTGTTCTTTACTGAGTTTTATTTCTTGGACTGCTCCAATGTCAACTCCTGCAACTCTCACAGGAGCTCCTTTACGCAGTCCTTTGACATCTGTTATGTAAATATTGAGCGAAGTTCTTTGTTTAAAAAGTCCCTGTATCCCGCCTGAAAAAACTATTACAAAAAATATAATGAGCAGTGTAACTGTTATAACAATTCCAACTTTTAAAGATGCCCATTTGAGTTGTTTTTTTCTGTCAAACATTATTTATCCTGTTTAAAACCTCTACGTACTTATTCACCATTTCTGCTAATTCTCTTTCAATTCTTTCATCTGGTTTCCCGATTGAAACAGGACCATAATGACCGAGTCTTGTAAACCCAAGACAAAGACATCCATGAATCAAAAATGCTTTTAAAATATCAAGACATACTGTTTCTCCTCCACCACCAATCATTCCAGTTGATGTAAAAGCTGCGACCAGTTTTCCTTCAATTTTTCTGTAGTATTTGACACTTTCATCAATAAATTTTTTAACCTCTGCTGCCATTGTTCCAAAATAGTTAGGTGAACCAATGATATATCCATCATACTCTGTGAGGCTATCAATTTTTACTTCATCAACTCTTTTTAAATCAACATTAATTCCTTTGTCCGCAAGCCCCTGAGCAATTATTTTTGCCATTTTCTCTGTATTTCCTGTTCTTGAATAATAAGTAACAAGAACTTTTTTCATAATTCACCTCCATAACATTTTTTTTCATTTTATCATAATATACATGAATTTGCCATTAGAAATAGATTGCTAATAGCAATCTAAAATAGCGATGCTCTATTGCCAAACCTTAGTGTGCTATAATTATGATTATGAAAATTGTTACATCTCATGAAATGGCAGAAATTGACAAATTGACAATAGATTATTATGGAATCCCTTCAACAGTTTTAATGGAAAGAGCTGCATTAAGCATAGTTAAGCATGTGCTCAAATTTAATCCAGAAAATTTGATTATCCTCGCAGGACCGGGAAACAATGGCGGTGATGGTATTGCCTGCGGAAGAATACTTAAAAACAAAGTTAAAAATATAAAAATTTTTCAGCTTTTCCCTGAAGAAAAGCTTTCAGAAGACTGTAAACTCCAGCTAAGTGTGGCTAAAAAATTCGGGATTCCAATAGTTGTAGGCTATCCAGACAATGATCAAATAGATAAAGCTGACCTTATTATTGATGCTATTTTTGGAACAGGACTTAAAAGAGAAATTGAAGGCAAAGTTGCTGAGTTTATTGAGATTCTTAATTCATTTAAAAAACTTACGGTAGCTGTTGATATTCCATCAGGAGTATCCTCTGATACAGGAGAAATTCTTGGAGCGGCTATCAAGGCAAATTTGACAGTAACATTTGGACTTCCTAAAAGAGGACATTTGCTTTATCCCGGCAAAGACTACACAGGTGAGTTATTTATTGAAGATATCGGGTTTCCAGAAGAATTAACAAATAATGAAAACTTAAAAATTTCGCTTATTGAAAGAGAGTTTGCCCTGTCACTTATGCCTCCAAGACCTAAGTATTCTCATAAAACAAGATATGGACATGTTTTTGTAATTGCAGGTTCTACAGGGAAAACAGGTGCTGCAATGATGACCGCAAAAGCTGCACTTAGAGCAGGTTCAGGACTTGTAACAATGGCTGTTCCTGCAGCGCTAAAAGTTGTTTTTCAGAGTAAAGTTCTTGAAGAGATGATACTTCCTCTTCCAGGCACAATGAATACTCTTTCAAAGCAAGCTTTACCAGAAATTATGGATTTTGTAAAAGAAAAAGCAAATTCCATTGCTTTTGGTCCGGGTGTTGGAGTCAATGAAGATATTGAAATTATTTTAAGAGAACTTATTTTAAACTCTTCTTGTCCAATTGTAATTGATGCTGACGGACTTACAGTTCTTAGCAAAATTCTTAATGTTTTAAAAGATGCACATTCAGAGATTGTTCTTACACCTCATCCTGGAGAGTTAAGCAGACTTATAAACATCCCAGTGAAGGATATTGAAAAACAAAGAATTGATATTGCTCAGAAAGTAGCTCAAGAGTTGAATGTAATTATTGTTCTTAAGGGAGTTCCTACAGTAATTGCAGAACCTCAGGGTAGAGTATATTTAAATACAACAGGAAATCCTGGAATGGCAACAGGTGGTTCAGGAGATGTCCTTACAGGTATTATTGCTTCACTTATTGGACAGGGACTATCTCCTCTTTATGCTTCTGTGTTTGGAGTTTATATTCATGGATTAAGCGGAGATATAGCATCTCGCAGGAAGGGATTTCATGGACTTATAGCAGGGGATATTATAGAAACCCTTCCAGAGGCATTCATTGAACTCACAGATGAAATTGATTCAGAGCCCTGAAAATCCTCTGATTAAAGAAATCAAAAAGATAAAAGAAACTCAGAGGAGAAAAATTTTTTTTGAAGGAGTTCATCTTGTAGAAACCTCTCTGGTTTCAGATTATGTTTTTACTGAAAAAGTTTTTGTTACAGAGAAATTTATTGAAAAACAAAAAAATTTTTTAGAAATTCTTCAGGAGAAAAAAATACCAGTAATAATAATATCAGAAAAAGTTGCAAAAACTATTTCTGATACAGTTACTCCTCAAGGAGTTTTTGCAATTGCTGATTTTAAAATTAAAAATATTAATGATTTATCAAATCCAACTTTTATTGTAATTGCTGATAGAATTCAGGACCCTGGTAATATTGGGACAATTATACGTGCTGCAGAAGCTTTTGGTGCAGAGGCTGTTTTAGTTACACATGGAACATGTAATCCTTTTTCAAACAAGGCTTTGAGAGCTTCAGCAGGAAGTATTTTTTTTCTTCCTGTAATAAAGGTTACAGTGAAAGAAATTGAAGAATTTGTTTCTAAATATGGACTTAATCTTGTAATAACAGATTTAAAGGCAACGATATCTTCGTTTAATATGGATTTTACAAAACCATTAGCAATTGTTTTTGGAAATGAATCTAAGGGAGTAAGTCAAGATTTAAGAGCAATAAAGCATACAAGTTGTAAAATTCCTCATAAGGGAAAAGCTGAAAGTTTGAATGTTGCTATGGCTGCTACAGCAATTCTTTATGAAATCCTTCGTCAACGATTTTTAAAATCTCCTTAAACTCATTAACAGAAAAAGGTTTATTAATACAGAAAGCTTTTTCTTTTAAAACTTCTTCTTGAGGGCAATTTATAGTTGATGTTATTATAACAGGTCTATCTAAAGCTATTTCGGATATCCGATCAAGAAGATTTAATTCCTTAATTGTTATATAATCAGCTATAATAAAATTATAGGTTGACCATGATTCTGTAATTATTGCTGTAGTTTCTGACTCGTAGCCCCATGCCCTAAGACATTCTGCGAGGAAATCTCTGACGAATCTATTATTTTCAATAATAAGAACTTTCTTACTCATAAAATATATTTTATACAACTTTTAATATATAAAGTCAACAATTTACAACTAAGAATTGATAGATTTTAAAAGGTTTTAAGTTTTAATGTTTTAAGTTGATGAAAATAGGTGAGATAATAAAAAGACTCAGAAAAGCAAAGGGATTTTCCCAGATGGAGCTTGCTGAAAAAATTGGAATAACCTATCAACAGCTTCAGAAGTATGAGAAGGGAAAATCAAAAATAACAGTAGACAGGCTTATTGATATAGCAAGAGCACTGGATGTGCCATTAAGTGCAATTTTATCTGAAATATACAAGAAAGAGAATATAGAGATTTATTCTGAAGAAGAAATAGTTTTTCTTGAGTATTTTAGAAAAATCTCAGACCCAGAGTTAAGAAAATCTTTTTTAAAAATTTTTGAACAACTTTCAAAGAAATAGAGGCTGTTCAATTACTAATTGTCATTCCGACGGGTCTCAATGACCCCATGAATCTCCTCCTTAAATCGGAGATAAGGAGATTCCTCGCAGACCCTTCGCCTACGGCTCAGGGCTCGCTTCGCTCGGCTCTGAATGACAGTCTTATTATGTCACCCCTAGCGTAAGCGAGGGGTCTCTTCCTTTGGAGGCTAGGAGATTCCTCGTCGCTTTGCTCCTGGGAATGACAAGAAGAGGAATGACAGATGGAGGTAATTGAAAAATTGCAAGGCTTGTGATTTATTGATTTTTAACAAATTACAAGTTTTTGAACAGGATAGAAATAAAAAAAAGGGATAAACGATTAGCTAAAAATTATGGTATGATATATTAAGTTAAAAAATTTTTTGTAAGGAGGCAGAATGAAAGTAATTCTCAAAGAAGATGTTCATGGATTAGGCAGAGCAGGACAAACTATTAATGTAAAAGATGGATATGCAAGAAACTATCTTCTGCCAAGAGGACTTGCATTAATTGCAGATGAAAAAAACTTAAAAGTTCTTGAGTATCAAAAAAAGAAATTTGAGGAACAAGCAAAGAAGAAACGTCAGGATGCAGAATCAATAGCAGAGAGACTCAGTGCTCTTGAGCTTACAATTAAAGCAAAAGCTGGAGAAGATCAAAAACTTTTTGGCTCTATTACAGCAAAGGATATAGCAGAGCTTTTGCAAAAAGAAGGTTTTTTAGTTGACAAAAAGCAAATCAATATTTCAGAGCCAATAAAAAGAGTAGGAGAGCATGAAGTAGAGGTCAAACTGCTTTCAAATGTAAGTGCAAAGTTAAAAATAAATGTAGTCGCAGAATAATGGCTTATTTAAAAGAGATAGAGAATTCTGTTGATAGACTTCCACCACAAAGCCTTGAAGCTGAACAGGCTGTGCTTGGTGCAATTATTCTTGAAGGCGAATCAATAACAAAGGCAATTGAAATAATCTCGCCAGAAGATTTTTATAGTGAGCGACACAGAAAAATATATCAAGCAATGCTGGAGCTTTTTGATAAAAATGAACCAATTGACCTTATCACTCTTACAGAGCATTTAAAGGACAAAGGAGAACTTGAAGAAACTGGAGGACTTGGTTATTTAAGCAATCTTGCAACAGTTGTTCCCACATCTGCGAACATAAGATATCATGCCAAGCTTATAAGAGAAAAGGCTCTTTTGAGGTCAGTTATTCGTGCTTGCACAGAGATTGTTACAAAGGTTTATGAAGAGCCTGAAGATGCTGAGGAGATGATTGATTATGCAGAAAGATTGATTTTTGAAATCTCAGAAAAAAGAACAAATACAAGTTTTTATAATATGAAAGATGTTGTTAAGCAAACTTTCAAGATAATAGAGAGTATGTATGAGAAGAAGGCGGTAATAACAGGTGTTTCTTCAGGATTCAAAGACCTTGATGAGTTAACATCAGGCTTTCAGCCAGGTGATCTGATAATTATTGGTGGAAGACCCGGAATGGGTAAAACAGCTTTTTCATTGAATATTGCCCAGCATGTTGGAATAGAGCTTGGTGAACCTGTTGCTTTTTTCAGTCTTGAAATGTCTAAGGAACAGATTGCAATGCGGCTTTTAAGTAGCATTGCAATGGTAAATTCTTCAGCTTTAAGGAAGGGATTTATCAGTAAGAGAGACTGGGAGCGAATTACAGATGCCGCAGTCAAGCTTAGCGAAGCTCCGATTTATATAGATGATTCATCTCAGATGAGTGTTCTTGAAATAAGGGCAAAGGCAAGAAGGCTTAAAATGGAAAAAGGTAGACTTGGATTGATTGTTATAGACTATCTTCAACTTATGCGAAGCAGAAATAACTATGATGTAAGAGAACAGGAAATAGCTGACATATCTCGTTCACTTAAAGCTATGGCAAAGGAGTTAAAAGTTCCTGTTATTGCATTGAGTCAGCTTAACCGTTCAGTTGAAAAAACTTCTGATAGAAGACCTACTCTGGCAAACTTGAGAGAATCTGGAGCTATTGAGCAAGATGCTGATGTAATAATCTTTCTTTACAGAGATGAGGTATATAACAAGAAAAATCCTGCTAATAAAGGGAAAGCTGAAGTAATAGTGGCGAAACAAAGAAACGGACCTACTGATATAGTTTATCTTACATTCCTGAATGATTACACAAGATTTCTTGACTATACAGACAAATATATGGGAACAGAGATAGAAGAGGAAGTATAAATGATTAAGAGACGACCTTCAGTAGCAGGATATTTTTATCCATCAAATTCAAAAGAACTTTTACAGGAAATTGAAGAATACATGCCTACAACCCTTAAAATAGATGCTTTTGGAGCAATATGTCCTCATGCGGGTTATGTTTATTCTGGCAGTGTTGCAGGTGCTGTGTATTCAAAACTTAAACCAAAAGAAATATTTATTCTTATAGGTCCGAATCACACTGGCTATGGAGAAAATGTTGCTTTAATGACAGAGGGAGAATGGGAAATTCCTCTCGGTAGCATAAAAATTCATAGTGAACTTGCAAAAAAAATTATTGAAAAAAGCCCTCTTGCCAAAGATGATATACATGCTCATCTTCATGAACATTCACTGGAGGTTCAGCTTCCATTTATTTATAAACTCAATCCAGAAGCTCAAATTGTGCCGATAACATTAAAGATGCTTTCCCTTAAGGATTGTTTGAGTTTAGCACAAGGCATTGTTTTAGCAGTGAATGAGCTTAATTTTAGAGATAAGGTTGTTGTAGTTGCAAGCACAGATATGAGCCACTATTTGCCTGATGAACTTGCAAGGAAAGTTGATTCTTTAGCAGTTGAAAAGATTAGACATTTTGATCCAGAAGGACTTTATAATACAGTATTAGAACATGGAATATCCATGTGCGGTTTTGTTCCCACTGTAACGATGCTTTATACTACAAAACTTCTTGGAGCAAAAGAGATTCAGGTGATAAAATACACAACCTCTGCAGAAGTAAGCAGAGACTACGATAAAGTTGTAGGATACTTAGGTGCAATTGTTTACTAAAATTCCTCTTACTGCAGCTATTCTTGCAGGTGGTAAATCTTCAAGAATGAAACGGCAGAAATGTCTTCTCTCTTTTGACAATGAAAAAATAATTGATATGATTGTAACAAAGCTGAAGGACATTTTTGAGGAGCTTTTCATTGTAACAAACTTCCCTGAGCTTTATTTCTATACAGGCATTACTTTATTGGGAGATATATATCCTTTTAGAGGACCTATGTCAGGAATACATGTGGCAATCAAAAATTCAAAACATGATATATTTGCTTTTGCCTGTGATATGCCTTTTGTAAAAGGGGAAGTTATTTGCGCTCTCTCGGAGAAACATATAAAGGAAGCAAATACTGCTACAGTTCCATCATATAATGGTAAAATTTATCCTTTACCTGGAATTTATTCCAGAAAACTTCTTGATGAACTGGAGAAATTGCTTTTGGAAGATAAACTAAGTATGACCAAATTCCTTAATGATATTGGTGCAGAAATAGTAGAAGTTGCAAATTTAGACAAAGAAGGATTATCTTTTATTAATATAAACACAGAGGAAGATTTAGAAAATTTAAAAAAAGGGGGCATAAAATGTTTGGATTAGGTACACAGGAATTATTGATTATCCTTGTTATAGTAATTGTTCTCTTTGGAGCAACGAGACTACCTCAGATTGGTAGGGGAATTGGTGAAGCAATAAAGAATTTCAAGAAAGCAACGAGCGAAAAAGATGAAATTGATGTAACTCCCAAAAAGGACAATACTGAAGAGAAAAAATAAATGTGAGCAGATTTCTACAAGCAGAAATTAATTTAAAAAGTCTCATTAACAATTTCTCCAAAATTAAAGCTCACCTGAGAAATACAAGGGTATCCTGTAAAATAATTGCTATTGTTAAAGCAGATGCTTACGGACATGGTGCAGTTGAAGTTGCTCGTGTATTTGGACTTCTTGGAGTAGATTATCTTGGTGTAGCTTTTTCTGAGGAGGCTATTGTTCTAAGGGAAGCAGGGATAAAAGTTCCCATCATTGTGCTTTTTGACAGGGAAATAGAAGGAGTTTTTAAATATAATCTTATTCCAGTAATATTTGACTTCAGACAAGCAGAGTTTTTATCTAAGGAAGCATCTCGCCGTGGTGTGATTCTTCCTGTTCACATAAAGGTTGAAACAGGAATGGGAAGGCTTGGTATATATGAAAATCCCTGTGAAACAATTAAAAAGATTGCACAGTTGGACAACTTAAAAATAGACGGAGTAATGAGTCATTTTTCCCGTGCAGAAGACCTTGAATGGACACAGGAACAGATGAAAAAATTCAGTAAAATAAGGGAATTTCTTCATAATTTAGGAATGAAACCTCTTTTCCATATAGCCAACTCTCAGGGATTGAATTATACAGAAGCTTTATTTGATGCAGTAAGACCTGGGCTTATGCTTTATGGATATGGGGCAGAGGGCTTTATCCCATGTATGACTGTTAAAACAAAGCTTCTTGATATAAGAAAACTTCCTGAGGGAACACCAATTAGCTATGGAGGCACTTTTGTAACAAAGAAAGATAGCCTGATTGGTGTCATACCTGTTGGCTATGCAGATGGATATTTCAGGAGTCTCAGCAATAAAGCAGAGGTCATTGTAAGAGGTAAAAGGGTTCCTGTTGTTGGAACAGTATGTATGGACTTAACGATGATTGATTTAACAGATATTCAAGAGGTACAAATTGATGATGAGGTAATTCTTCTTGGCAAAACAGGCAGTGAAGAGATTACAGCCTCGCATATAGCTCAATGGGCGGGAACAATACCCTATGAAGTGCTCACATCCTTTGGAGGCAGAGCACGGAGAAAATATATAATGGAGGAGGAAGAATGATAGCTGAAAGAACAAAAAAGGTTAAACCTTCACCTACTCTTGCAGTGGATTCAAAAGCCAAGGAATTGAAAGCCAAAGGATTTGATGTAGTAAATTTTGGAGTAGGAGAACCTGACTTTGACACTCCAGAACACGTTAAAGAAGCAGCAATAAAAGCAATAAGGGATGGATTTACAAAGTATACACCAGTTGGCGGAATAGATGAACTTAAAGAGGCAATTATTGATAAACTGGAAAGAGATAACGGACTTAAATATGGAAAAGAAAATATTCTTGTATCCTGCGGAGCAAAGCATTCTCTTTATAACATTGCTCAGGCATTGTTTGGACCAGGGGATGAGGTTATGATTCCTTCTCCTTATTGGGTTTCCTATCCTGATCAGGTTCTCATAAATGATGCCCAGCCTGTAATTGTAGAAACCTATGAAGAGGACAACTTCATGCTTCAGCCAGAGGTTCTTGAAAATAAGATTACACCGAAAACAAAGGCGCTCATTCTTAATTCACCTTCCAATCCAACAGGGTTTATTTATAGTAAAAAAGTTTTAGAAAAAGTCGCAGAGATAGCTTTGAAACATAATATTTATATTATTTCCGATGAAATATATGAAAAACTTATATATGACGATGAAAAACATATAAGTATAGCTTCTCTTGGAGAAGAGATAAAAGAAAAAACCATAGTGGTAAATGGATTGAGCAAGTCTCATGCAATGACAGGTTGGAGAATTGGTTATGCTGCAGGTCCTGTAGAAATAATAAAGACAATGACAAAAATTCAAAGTCAGTCTACATCTAATCCCACATCAATAGCTCAAAAAGCTGCAGTTGCAGCTCTTAGCGGTCCTCAGGACTGTGTTGAAAAGATGAGGCAGGAGTTTGAGAGAAGAAGAAACTATCTTGTAGCGGGATTAAACAGTATCGGAGGAATATCCTGCAAAATGCCAAAGGGAGCGTTTTATGCTTTCCCTAATATTAGCAAAGTGCTTGGCAAAAAAGTTTCTAATAATCAAATAAACTCATCAATGGATCTAAGCATATATTTACTTGAACAAGCTAAGGTTGCTCTTGTTCCAGGGTCTGCTTTCGGAGCAGAAGGCTATATAAGAATATCTTATGCAACAAGCATGGAAAATCTATCCAAAGGCATTGAAAGAATCCGTAAAGCATTGGAAGAACTTAAATGAAATGTGGATATGTTGCATTAATTGGTAGACCTAATGTAGGCAAGTCAACGCTTATTAATACAGTTATTGGTGAAAAGGTTTCAATTGTAACTGAAAAGCCTCAGACAACAAGAAATAGAATCACCGGAATTAAAAATCTTCCTAATGCACAGATTATATTTATTGATACACCAGGGATTCATAAGCCAAGACATAAACTTGGTGAGTTTATGGTTAAAGAAGCTCAAGAAGCAATGGATATGGTTGACTTAATAGTGTTCATGGTAGAGCCCGAAGCACCGGGAAATGATGAACTTTCAATAATTGAAAGACTGAAAAAGCTTAATAAACCTGTTATTCTTGCAATTAATAAGATAGATACTGTAGCAAAACAGAATCTTCTTCCATTAATAGAGCTTTATAATGATCTTCATCCATTTCAGGAAATTATTCCAATTTCTGCACTTAAAAAAGATGGAATTGAAAGATTAGTTGAAAGAATTATTTTTTATCTGCCAGACTCTCCCATTCTTTATCCTGAAGACATGCTTACTGACCAGGCAGAACGGTTCATGGTTGCTGAGTTTATAAGAGAAAAAATTATGAAATATACACATGATGAAATACCCTATTCAGTTGCAGTTGATATTGAAAGATGGGAAGAAACAGAAAAATTAATCTCCATAGGAGCAAATATTTATGTTGAAAGAGAAGGTCAAAAAATTATTATAATAGGAAAAAAGGGCGAACGATTGAAAAAAATTGCAACAGAGGCAAGACTTGATATTGAGAAATTTTTAGGAACAAAGATTTTTTTGGAAGTATGGGTTAAGGTTAGGAAAAAATGGAGACAGAAAGACATGTTATTGAAATCACTGGGGTATTGAGATGTTGATTGAGATGAAAGTAGAAGGATTGCTTTTTGACCCAAGAAGTGGAATGTATATTTTACTTCTTCAGCAAGTAGATGGAGAAGAAACCCTTCCGATTTGGATTGGTAAACCCGAGGCAGATTCAATTGCTCTTGCACTGGGCAAGGTGCTAACGCCAAGACCTTTAACCCATGATTTGATAAAAAATATTCTTGATGAACTTGAGGTTCGTATTACAAAGGTTGTTATAACTGACTTGATTGACAATACTTACTATGCCTTAATATATACACACGATGGTATTAGAGAAAAAACCATTGATTCCCGTCCTTCTGACGCAGTCGCCATTGCTTTAAGAGTTCAGGCACCCATATTTGTTGAGGAAGGCATATTTGAGTTGAGAAAGGCTGATGAGCTGGAAGAGTGGCTTAAAAATCTCAAGCCAGAAGACTTTGGCAATATCATGTAGTGAATGCACTATAGCACAGAAGCTATTGTCCTAAAGAACATTCCCTATGGTGAGGCGGATTTAATAGTAACTTATCTTACGAAGAATTATGGCCTTTTGAATCTTTTTGCTAAAAGTCCTCGTAAAATAAAAAGTAGATTTGGAAGTTCGCTTGAACCTTTAACCTATTCAAAAATATCTTTTATTGGTAAAGAAGATAATCTTCAAAAGATTATTCAATCAGACATTATCCATCCTTTTCAGACAATCAGAGAAAACTACAGATTATTTCTACAGATAGCTAATGCTGTGAGATTTTTAATACAGGCTCTACCTAAGAAAGAACCAAATAGCGAACTTTTTTATCTCCTGCTTAATACGCTTCTTTATTTAGAAAAAAGAATAAAACCTGACAACTATATCCTTTTTCTAAAAGTTAGGGGATTAAGTATTTTGGGCTATCTTCCTGATTTTAAAAACTGTGGCGTTTGCAGACAAGAGTTAAAAGAAGAATTTTATTATTCCAGCGGATTTATTATCTGTAAAAAATGTTCTTCTTCATATCATTATTCATCTTCAGCTTTACCTATCCCTATATCTCAGGGAGTTATAAAACTGCTTAAGGAAATATCAACATGGACATTGAATTTTTTAGAAAGAGTAAAAATTTCGGATAAACTATTCAATGAAATGGAAAAATTTCTTCAGAACCATATTTTTACAGTCTTAGGGTATAATAAGACATGGGATACAGAGAAAAATATTACAGCCTCATAGAGAAACTTAAACAAGAGATAATAGAGTTCTGCGGATACCGGTTCATCAGTTTGGTAATTTTTGACTCAGTTGCCTCAGATAGATTCAGACCTGCCAGTGATATTGATAAAGATAAATTTCCTGAAGGAATACATTTTAATTTGTCTAAAATTGCTGAAATATCTAAGTGATTAAAAAAAGAAAGAGTCTGAGGAATATACAAAAGAAGATACTTTGAAAGCTATTGAGGGAGCTAAAATAGTTATTGAGACTGCAAGAAAATTTATCAAAATATAGAATATAGGAGGATAACATGAAGGAACAGCAAAAACCAATGTGCATAATCTGTGCATGGAGAGCTACATGCCAAAAGCAGTTTTCCCTTAAAGCAGGGCAGAAATGTCCTGATTTTGTAAAGGATGTTACAGTGAAAATTGAAGAAGAGGAAGAAAAAGAAAAGGAACAAGAACAAAAATAAGTGGAGATTTTAAATACATTTTTACTTACATTTATACCCCTTTTTGTCGCGATAGATGCGCCAGGAATTCTGCCTTTGTATATTTCTTTGGTTGAAGGAGTTCCTGATAAAGAAAGAAAACACATTGCCCGTCAGTCAGTAATAACAGCATTTTTAGTAGGAACATTATTTCTCTTTCTTGGAAATTTTATATTCTCACTTCTTGGAATAAAACTTGAAGATTTTATGATAGCAGGAGGAATTCTTTTATTAATTCTTTCAATTTCAGATATTTTAAGAGTAAAAGAAAAAGAACTTACGATTAGTGATACACTCGGAGTTGTTCCAATTGGTACTCCTTTACTTGCAGGTCCTGCAACGCTCACAACTTTAATCATTCTTGCAGGAAACTATGGATATCCAATTGTAATTTTTTCACTTTCTCTGAATCTTTTGATTGCATGGGTAATGCTTGAAAAAGCAGAGTTTGTAATAAAAGTCATGGGAATTCATGGAATAAAAGCCTTTGCTAAAGTAATGGCACTTCTTTTAAGTGCAATTGCTGTAAGTCTTATTAAAAAAGGATTAACGAAGATTTTAGGAGTAAACTAAATGATTCATGTTTACACAGGTGATGGAAAAGGTAAAACAACAGCAGCAGTAGGGCTCACTATAAGAGCAATTGGTAATGGTTTTAGAGTATTATTTGTTCAATTCATAAAAGGAGCTCACACAGGAGAGATTGAGATATTTCAAAAATTTCCAGAACTGATTGAGATTTACCGCTGTAGCACAGGTTTTGTATATAAAACTCCTGAAGAGTCTCAGATGGAAACTGTGAAAGAATGTGTTAAAGAAATTGAAAAAAAGCTTGAAAAAAATACCTATGATATGGTTGTTTTTGATGAACTTTCTGTTGCATTGAGCATCGGATTACTCAGCCGTGAAGATGTTGAAAGATTGATTCAGCTTTCAAAAAAAGCAGAGCTTATAATTACTGGCAGAAATGCTCCAGACTGGCTAATTGAACGAGCAGACCTTGTTACTGAAATGAAGAAAATAAAACATTACTTTGACAGAGGAATAAAAGCAAGAAAAGGGATTGAATACTGATGAATCCAACTCTGGTTATCTATCTATTAAGACACGGAGAAACAGAAGGACCAAAAAAGGTTTACAAAGGACACATTGATGTTCCTCTCAGTAAAATAGGGGAAAAGCAGGTGGAAAAAGTTGCGCAGTTTTTAAAAAACTATATAAAAAAATACGAACTTCAACCAAAGATTATTTATTCTTCACCTCTTAAAAGAGCTGTAACTTCAGCTGAGATTTTAAGTAGAGCGCTTTTAGTTGAAGTTAAATCAAAGAATATTCTTAAAGAGAGAAACTTTGGAACATGGGAAGGATTAAGCATTAATGATATAGTATCCCTATATCCTGAAGAATTTGAAAGATGGAGAAGGGATCCTCTTAGGTTCTGTCCTCCTCAGGGAGAAAGTACAATACAGGTAAGTAAGAGAGCCAGTGATGCGTTAAAAGAAATTTTGAAAAATCATAATGGTAGTCAAATTTTTATAACAGCTCATGGAGGAATAAATAGGGTTATATTATGTAATATTCTTGGTATGCCTCTGGAAAATATCTTCAGGATTGAGCAGGAATTTGCCTGCGTTAATATAATTGAATTTTATGAATCCCAGCCTGTTGTTAAGCTTATAAATGGAGTTTTCTGGAGGGATGAATATTTTTGAGAGAATTTATTTATTTTTTTATTTAAGAAAGAAGAAAAAAGATTTAAAGAGTCAAAAAAAACTACCCTTTCCTGTAATAAGCGTTGGAAATTTGACAGTTGGAGGCACTGGGAAAACCCCATTTACAATAGCCATTGCTAAGGAGCTAAAAAAAAGAGAATACAAGCCCATTATTCTTACAAGAGGCTACAGAGGTAGACTTAAAGGTCCATTAGTGGTGACAGAGGAGATGATTGCTCGGGATGTTGGAGACGAACCTCTTATGATGGCTATGGAGGGGCTTACAGTAATAAAATGCCCTGACAGATACAGTGGTGGAATTTATGCAATTGAAAGGTTTACTTTTACTGATAAGGATAGGGTGGTTTTCATAGTTGATGATGGATTTCAGCACTGGAAGCTTTACAGAGATGTGAATATCCTGCTTGTTGATGGTTTTACAGGTTTTGGTAATTGTTGTTTAATTCCATGCGGTCCTCTCAGGTCGCCCCTCACCGAGATTACAGAGGCAGATATGGTTTTTATAACCAAAAAGGAAAATAATACAATCTATCAGCATATCAAAGATATGGGAATAAAAGAGGTCTATTTCGCTCCTTTTAAAGTTGAAGGAATAATCAGAATGGATGGTAGAAAAATTGAACCAGCAGGGCAGAAAGTTTTTGCCTTTGCAGGGATTGGGAACTTTCAAGGTTTCTTAACCCTTTTAAATGGTGTCGGATTTAAAGTTGGCAGATATAAAAAATTTATTGACCATAAAAAATACAGTGAAACAACATTAAAAAGGATTTTGAATCTTGCAGCAGAGGCTGAACTTCTTGTTACAACAAAAAAAGATTTTGTAAAAATTAAAGATTTTAGCAATTTACCGAACAGTCTCTGCTATATGGAAATCTCTATAGAAATAAATAGCCAAACCGTTGACAAAATTATGGATTTAATGCATAATTGCTAATATGATAGATATGTGTGAATTTTTTGAAGAATTAAAAGAAACTCTTGAGCCTAAATGCCTCTGAATGACAGTTGGAGGTAATTGAAGAATATTCTGAGCAGTCTCCAGATGATTTTTAAGGAGGCAATTGGAGGAATAATATGAAAAAATTGTTGATTATAATTTTAGCAATCTTTATTTTAGGAACTTCGGTATCTTTTGCAAAGGAGATACCTTTTACTCAGGAAGACAGAGAGAGACTTATAAGGGTTGAGGAAGGACTTAAGGCTGTAAATCAAAGAATTGATTCCCTTGATAAAAGAATTGATAATTTGAAGAATTTAATGTACATACTTATCAGTGTGATTTTTGCTCAAACAATTGGTGTTGTTGGTTTTGTAATATGGGATAGGCGCACAGCACTTCAACCAGCAATAAGGAAAAATAAGGAACTTGAAGAAAGACAGGACAGAGTGGAGAAAGCATTGAGAGAGCTTGCAAAGGTTGACTCCAGGATAGCAGAAATATTAAAAAATGCAGGATTGTTATAGTTTAAACCCAAAGGAAAGGAGGTGAGAGACTTTCTTTCTGGAGGAAGGATTCCATAACTGCCAAGATGGGCGCCATGGTGGTTATGGAAGTCTCCCAGTGGCGCAACCGACCTCCAAAGAATTATGCTAACATGGCATATAATTTGCATCATTAAAATTAAAAACTTAAAAGGAGGTCAGGTTATGTTAAAAAATCAAAAAGGTTTTACTCTCATTGAATTAGCAATTGTCCTTGTCATTATCGGAATAATTCTTGGTGCTGTGTTAAAGGGGAAAGATCTAATTGAAAATGCCAGAGCTAAAAAATTTATTAATGATGTAAGACAGTTTGAAGTTTTAAGCTGGACATTCTTTGACAGAAAGGGATATTTTCCTGGTGCTGATAAAAATGATCCCATAATAGATGGTAATCCATACGATGATATTGTAAACAAAGGTAAATTTACTGATGCACCTACAACTAATGCTTTAACTATAGGCTCATATACTTTTTATGTATGGCTTGGGAATGATGGACAGAGTGTACCAAAGAATATAATTGCTGTAACAAATAATAACACAACGCCTGGTGCATTTTCTGATGCTGAACTTGTTTATATGGAGGCATTTGATACAGCTGTTGATGGGGCAGTTGATGCAGATACTGGAAGAGTAAGAGCAGCTACTGCTGCTACAGTGACTTCAGCAAGCTGGTTGGTTAGTAGTGTCACTTTAAGTACAGGGGATAACTGGACATCTGCTGCAAAAGCCTTAGTATACTACTTTGACAGAGTTCAATAATAACAACGCAGGGGAGGCTTATGCCTCCCTTTTTTAAAATGATTTTTAGTAAACTTTCCGCTGAAAAAATCCTGCTTATAATTCTTTCAGCTATTTTTTTATTTATAATCCATATATTTTTGCCCAACATTGGTGGAGTTATTGTAAAGCAGGTTGAATATGTAATATGGTTTGCTTCAGGAACAGTTATTTTTATCGCATCCTTGAAGGTGATTAAAGAAAGAACTCTTAAAGAGTCACCTCTGAAAATATACATTCTTTTTTTTATTACTGCATGGATTGGTAGCATTGTTTTCAATCAAATCAGAAACCTTGATTACTTTTTAATAAGCTCTGCATGGCTTGTGGGTGGCTTTGTCCTCTGGTTTGCCTTCCATCAGTATGAACTCACCCAGAAGCAGAAGCTTTTTATTTTTCTTTTAATATTTCTTTCTGCAGTTATTGAGTCCCTCATAGGAATTATCCAGTTTTTTGGACTTTACAGATACATTCCCGTTACTCCTTCTCCTGAGGCAGGAATGGTTGGAGGAGTTTTTCAGCAAAAAAATCTCTTTGCCTCATGGGTAGCAACAGGACTTATTGTAAGCCTCTATCTTGTCTCAACTGCATGGCTCAGGAGCTTTTCATCATTTAAAAAAATTCTTTTCTTTGCTGGAATTTTTCTTTTATCCTTAAGCCTCATTATTGCTCAGTCAAGAACAGGACTTCTTGGCGTAGTCCTTGCTATGATTTTGATATTTTTAGTAAGAAGAAAGACCTATAAACCAATTAAAAAGACTGTCTTTGTCTGGCTGATGCTGTTTATTGCGGGAGTCTCAGCTGGTTTTTTCCTTCTTTCTGTGAAAGACCAGCTTGGTATAGAAAAACTTGCAGTGAAAAAGATAAAGTGGTTTTCTGATCCTGAGCAGGTATCCTACAGGGAAAGAATACTCATGTATGAAACTTCATTTGATATGTTTAAGGAAAAACCTTTTACAGGACAGGGGTTTTCAAATTTTGGTAGTCTTTACATGTATTATCAGGCAAAGGTGAAAAAAGCCAATCCTGATTATTATAAGGGCACAGGAAATCAGTATACCCATCATCCCCATAATGAGCTTTCTCTGATTGTAGCTGAAAGCGGGATTTTTGGTATTCTGGGAGTTTTATGCCTTTTATATGGCATTTTAAAGTTTTTCAAAAAAATTGGCTATCAACGTGCGGGTCTTTATACTGCTTTACTCACTCCTTTTCTGATTCATATGATGCTTGAGTATCCCCTTCATCTTTCAGTTGCCCACTGGTTTACCTTTGTGCTTATTGGAGCAATGGCAACATCACATTTTTTAAAGAAAACAGAGTTTAAAATCCAGAAAAAATTAAGCATAGCAGTGGCAGGAGCACTTTCATTTCTGTTTATTTTATTTTCCGTTTACATTGTAAAAACATTTATAGCCTATAACCAGCTTGTCATATGGTATATAGAATACTCTGAAGGTAAAAATGCGAAAATTGAAAACCTAATTCCTGCAAAGGAAAACTTATATCTCAGAAACTGGGCTAAACCCATGTACATGTTTTACAGTGCTGAGAATGCTCTGAAGAATATTGAGCAGAATCAAAATTATCTCTATGATTTTTTAAACTGGTCAGAAGCTGAGAAAAAAAGAATCCCTATTCCTCAGGTTTTTCAATATGATGCCTATGTTTTGTTTAGTCTTGGAAAGCATTTTGGACAGTTTGAATATTTAAATGAGGCTGTAAAATCCTCTGAAGAGGGGCTTGCACTCTATCCAGAGAATCAAGAACTTAAAAATCTAAGAAAGACAATTTTAGTTGAAGCATTTAGGAATATATTTAAAAACTTAAAACAACCAGAAAAATTACCTTCAAAAAAAGAGCCTGTTCAATAAATTACAAGTTCTTGAACAGACTTTATTGTCCATTAGGAGTTAAAAATATTTTGTGTCTTTTTTAAAAAATCTTGAATTTCAGGAAGTTTACTTTTTACAATCTGAATGTTATACCAATTCATTTTTAAATATTGATGAATTGTCTCATTTCTGTGTTTTGTAAGAGGAGCTAATTTTAATGCTAAATCTCCAATAAACTCATAACAAGCTAAAACAGTATCTTTATAAGTATCAGGAATGGTTCTATTATTTATTTTCAGTATCTCTTCGCATATATCAACAATACATAAAATAATATCATTAATTGTTTTATCAAGAATTGCTCTTGCATCTCTGTCAGCAAAATATCTATTTTTATCTATGCTTTTATATTTTTTTAGAAAATAATCAATAGTTTCATTCAGAAAGGACAGGAGTTTATTCGCCTTTTGATTCATCTTTTATTTTTCTTCTAAATCTTATAGTTTCTGTTTCATGTAAAACTCTATCAAATAACTTATAAAGTGTTTCAGTATCAGGTTCAACTAATGCAACTCCTTTTAAAGCTTGTTGTATGATAAAAGGAGATTCATCCTCGTCATCAAGTCTTAATATTTCCACGTCTCTGTCAATAGACATAACTATTTGTTCAATAATATCAAATGATTCATTTTCAGGAACATTTATATACAGAGCCAGATCAATGTCTGATCTGGCATGGATATTTTTAGTTGCAGATGAACCATAAAGATATGCTAAAAGAATTTTATTTTTTTTGCGGAGTTCATTTAGTATGTGTTTTAATTGTTCTATTTCTTTTTTTTGAGCTTTTTTTATTGAAAGATTCATATAAAATTATACCACACTTTTTTTCAGGCTTTTATAATAGTTGAGGCTGTTTAATTTAACTGTCATTCCAAACACCATCAATGGGTCTGAGGAATCTCCGCATGTTCTGTTACGAAAAAAGCGGAGGAGATTCCTCGGCACTAACGCTCATCGGAATGATAGGTAAAAGGGCTTGGAATGGCAAGAAAAGTTAGGAATTCCAGAGGAAATTATAGTCTTTTGAATAGTCTTACTTAAACTTAAAATGAGTTTTAGAAATTTTTAAAACCATAAACCATTACATTGAACATATGATAATATAATTTATGGATTTTATTGCTGCTTATTTAAAGCTTTCTGAAAGAGAATTTGAAGAAAAAATTGAACAAGCTTTTGAGATACTAAAAAAATGCACTCTTTGCCCAAGAAACTGTCATGTTGACCGAACCTCAGGTAAAAAAGGAGTATGCAGAGTACTTGATAAACCATATGTTTCAAGCTGGGGACCTCATTTTGGAGAGGAATTACCTCTTGTAGGAAGATACGGCTCAGGAACAATATTTTTTGGATTTTGTAACTTAGCCTGTGTATATTGTCAGAACTGGACAATAAGCCATCTTGGAGAGGGTGATGAAATTTCTTATGAGGAGCTTGCTAATATTATGATTTCTCTTCAAAATTCAGGCTGTCATAATATAAATCTTGTTACTCCAACACATCAAGTCCCACAGATAATTAAATCTATCTATATCGCCAGCAAACAGGGGCTTAAACTTCCCATTGTTTATAACTCTGGTGGTTATGAATCCATTGAGACATTGAGAATTCTTGATGGAATAATTGATATTTATATGCCTGATTTTAAATATGCAGATAAAACTCTGGCAGAAAAATATTCAAAAGTTAAAAATTATCCTGATGTTGCTAAGCAGACACTCAAGGAAATGCATAGACAGGTTGGCGATTTAGTTATAAATGAACAGGGAATAGCTTTGCGAGGCTTACTTGTTAGACACCTTGTTTTGCCAAATAATATAGCAGGGACAGAGGAAGTGGTGAAATTCATTGCTGAGGAAATCTCTAAAAACACCTATATCAACATTATGGATCAATACAGACCCTGCTGGCAGGCAAATGATTATCCAGAAATAAATAGAAGAATAACACGAAAAGAGTTTGAAGATGCTATAAATATAGCTTTAAAATACGGATTAACAAGAATTGACTGCCTCATTTATTCAAAGAGACACTACTTCTGGTTTTAAACTTTCAAGGTCAAGTATTACTGCTGTTGCCTTTCCGTAAAGCCAACCACATGCCTCACCAGGATTTATAATCAATGTATTATTTAGTTTGCGAATGTCAATTTCATGCATATGTCCATATACTATTATGTCAAACTTACCTGAGAGCGTGAGTGCTTCAAGCATCTGAGGTTCATGCATAAGTGCAAACTTTTTGTTCTCAATTTCAAATTCTCTTATCTGAGGCTGAATTCTTTCACCATACATTTTTTTAAGAAGAACTCTATCACCATCATTGTTTCCGAAAACTCCGTAGATTTCACCTTCAAATTCTTTAAAAACTCTCCATGTAAAAGGAGAAACAAAATCTCCTGCATGAATAATCTTTTTTACATTGTGTTTCTTAAAAACTGCCAATGCTTTTCTTATGTTATCCATATGGTCATGTGTATCAGATATAATTCCTATCTTCATTTTCCTCCTCCAACTTTATTAAAATTTCACCGAAGGGATTTTTTTGATAAGCTTTGACAAGCTTCAACTTCAATAATTCCAATAATGCAAGAAAAGTTACTATAATTTCAAGCTTTGAACAATCAGGACTAAAAAGTTCTTGAAAAGTTATAGATTTTTTAAATTTCAATATATTCAAAATCTGCTCAATTTTTTCTTCAATTTTAATAGTTTCCTTTGGAATATATATCTTTGGCTGGGGTTTATCAAGGATTTTTCTTAAGGCTTGGAAAAGGTCAAATATACTTAATTCCTCAAGAAAAAGCTCTTGTTCCTTTGATGTATTTCTTGGAAAAGCCTTTGACCAAATCTTATATCGCTCTTTAAGAAGCTGGGAGGCTTCTTTGATTTTTTCATATTCAATCAGTTGTTCAACAAGCTCTTTTCTCGGGTCTTCCTCTTCTTCAGGCTGTTCTTGTTTCGGAAGAAGCATTTTTGATTTTATATAAATCAATGTTGCAGCCATGACAAGAAATTCAGAGGCAATCTCAAGGTCAAGCTCTTTCATAAGCTCAAGATATTCAAGATACTGCTTTGTAATCAAGGCAATGGGGATATCATAGATATCTATTTTATTTTGTTTTATAAGATGAAGAAGTAAATCAAGAGGACCTTCAAATACAGGTAAAGCAACCTGAATTATCATGACTAAATATTTTAGCATATTGTATAATTAATCTCATGCTTGATAAAAAATATCTATTTCCAGAAGATGCGGTAAGGCTTATTTTTAAACATATTACTCAGAGAAGCCTTTCTTCTGAAATAGTTCCAATTGAAGAGGCATATTCAAGAGTTACTGCAGAAGATATTATATCACCAGAAGACCTTCCTGGGTTTAATCGTTCAACTGTTGATGGATTTGCTGTGAAGGCATCTGATACATTTGGCGCAAAAGAAAGCTCTCCAGCTTATCTTAAAATCAAAGCTGATATACCTATGGGAGCTATTCCAGATTTCTCTCTTTCAAATGGAGAAGCAGCATCAATTGCAACAGGGGGTATGCTTCCTGAAGGAGCAGATGCTGTAGTAATGGTTGAGCATGTAAATACGGTATCAGACGATTTAATTGAAGTTTTGAAGGCTGTTTCGCCCGGTGAAAATGTTATATTTCTGGATGAAGATGCAAAGAAAGGAGAAACTATTATAAAAGCAGGTCATAGGCTTAAGCCTCAGGATATAGGTGCACTCGCTGGATTGGGAATTAAAGATGTAAAGGTTATAAGAAAGCCTGTGATTTCCATAATTCTCACAGGAGACGAGATAATGCCCCATACAGAAAAGGTCACTCCTGGTAAAGTAAGAGATGTAAATTCTTTCACTCTTGCTGGGCTATGTTATGAAAATGGTGCAATTCCTTTAAAAATGGGAATTATTAAAGATGATTACAATGAGATTAAAAAAGCTGTTACAAAGGCTTATGAACTGAGTGATATAGTGCTTATTACAGGAGGAACATCTGCAGGCACAAAGGATTTAACTGCAAAGATTATTAATGAAATCGGCTTACCAGGAGTGCTTTTTCATGGTGCTTCAATAAAACCTGGAAAACCTATTATTGGTGGAGTCTGCAATGGGAAACCTGTTTTTGGTTTACCTGGGCATCCTGTTGCTGTTTATATATGTTTTGAGCTTTTTGTAAAGCCAGTAATTAATTACGTGTTTGGGCTTACTGATAAAAATTTTAAAAAGACAGTAAAAGCAAAGATGTCAAGAAGTATTCATTCTCAGGCTGGAAGACAGGATTTCATAAGGGTTTATCTTGAAGAGCATAATGGTGAGATATGGGCAACTCCATTACTAAGTAAATCAGGACTTATAATGAGTCTTGTGAAGGCTCACGGAATTGTTCATATTCCCTCTGAGTTACTTGGCATACTGGAAGGAGAAGAGGTTTTTGTTGAAATTATAGATTAATATTTTGCAGCATGACTTATTTGTTCTTTATAAGGAGTTGGGCTCCTTTTAAGAATTATTTCCATTGGCAAGGCATCAGGGTTTCCGCACACATTATCTTTCCACATCATTTTATACTGTTCAGAAGCAAAAATTTTCAGCAGTAGCTTCGGAAAAGGAATAAAAATAATATTTTTACCAAGATGTTTTCCAAAATCATGAACTATATCTTTCAAAGTAACTTTTTCATCTCCACAGAGTTCAAAAATTCCCTGCCCATTGTAATCAATCGCTTTAAGAAAACATTCTACAACATCCCTTACATCAACTGGCTGAAAATAGTAGTTACGAATATCAGGAAATAATAAAAATGGCAGATTATTTAAAATTGTCCTTAGTTTTACAAAAAGAAGCTGTTCATGACCTATTATAAATGATGGACGTAGTATTACAAATGGAATTCCTGTTTTTATAAGCTCTTTTTCAGCTTTAAGTTTTGTAATATGATACTTTGATGGAGCTTTTTCTCCGACTCCAAGAGCGCTCATATGTATTATTTTTTCAACGGAAAAATCCTTTAAAGTTTCATAAAGCACTTTAGAATACTCATAATGGACTTTTTCAAAGGTATCTGACTTTTTTTCTTGAATAATTCCGATAAGATGAATAACATATTGAGGATTTATAACTTCTATTATCTTCCTCAGCTCTTTTTTATTGTTAAACTCTTTAAGTTGATATATTTTTGGTTTTTCTCCGAATAAAGCTTTAGCTTTTGTAGAATTTCTAACAATTAGATGAATATCATAGGACATTTGGAGGGCTTCATTTACAATATATCTACCAACAAAACCCGTTGCACCTGTAATAAGCAGTTTTTTCATAAAAATTAAAAGGAGGGCTTGAGCCCTCCACCTTTCTTATTCAATTTGAAGTTTCCTTTCCTTTTTCTTAGCTTCTTCAGTCTTTGGAATTCTTATCTCAAGCACTCCTTTTTCAAATTTTGCTTTTGCTTTATCTGTCTGAACATCTACAGGAAGTCTGAAAGTTCTTGAGAATGAGCCATATGAACGTTCATATCTGTAGTAGTCTTTCTTTTCTACTTTTTCCTCTTTCTTCTTCTCACCAGAGATGGTGAGGTAGTCATCTGTAATTTTAACTTCAATATCTTCTTTATTGATTCCTGGAAGCTCTGCCTTGACAACAAGGTCATCCCCTTCTTCATATATATCTACTGCTGGAGAGACAATCTCAGCTTCCTCTCTCAATCTCGGAACAAATGACCTGAATAGAGAAAACGGTCTTCTCATGACCTCATCAAAGAGTCTCTCAATCTCCTCAAAGGGAGAAAGAACAGATGGTTCAACTCTTACTACATCTTTTGTCTCTTTTCTGGTCATGGCTAACACCTCCTTTTAAAGTAGTAGTATTGATACTATTTGACTAAATTTATCATTAAAAATTCATATTTGTCAAGAGGTATTGCCAAAATTTTTATATAATCTATATCAAGCTAAAATAATCTTACCTGAGCTTTTTTCAATAATTTCCCCTATGATAGCTGATTGAATTCCAGAGGAGTTTAGTCTTGAAATCAGAGTATCTGTTCTATCTGAAGGGACAGAAATAAGAAGTCCACCAGAGGTTTGAGGGTCTGATAATATATCAAGTGTTATGGGGTCTGTGTTCCCTATTTCAACTAATTTTGAACAATAGTTTACATTTCGTCTTCCGCCTGCTGGAACAATACCCATTGAAGCAAATTCATAAACGCGTGGAAGCAATGGAACTTTATTTTTCCATAATTTTATTGTTACCTTGCTTGATTTTGCAAGTTCAAGAGCATGCCCTAAAAGTCCAAATCCTGTAATATCAGTACAGGCATTTACCCCAATATTCATCATAACTTCTGATGCTGTTTTATTAAGTAAAGTCATTGTTTGAGTAAGAATTTTTGCAGTATCATGGTCAAGAAGTTTTCCCTTAAGAGCTGTTGACAGTATTCCTGTGCCTATAGGCTTTGTTAAAATAAGAACATCTCCTGTTTTTGCACCTTTATTTGTAACAAATCTGTCTGGATGCACAATTCCTGTAGCTGCGATTCCATATTTTATCTCAGGGTCATCAATGCTGTGTCCACCTATCATTAAAGCTTCTGCTTCACTTAGTTTATCTGCACCACCTTTTAAAATCTCTCTTAGAATTGATTTATCCATCTCATTTATCGGAAAACAAACAATATTAAGGGCTAAAATAGGCTTTGCACCAACTGCGTATATATCACTCAATGCATTTGCAACTGCAATCTGTCCGAAATCGTAAGGATTGTCAACAATAGGAGTAAAAAAATCAACACTTTGCACAACTGCAAGGTCTTCTTTTAAACGATAAATCCCTGCATCAGACCAATCTTCAGAGCCGACAAGAAGATTTGGGTCTGTTGGTAGAGAAAGATATTTTAATATTTCTTCAAGGTCCCCAGGACCGATCTTTGCTGCTCAGCCAGCAGCCTTAACTTTTTCTGTAAGCACCTATTTAACTCCTTTTGCTTATTAACTTCTCAATTTTACCATAATTAAACTAATTTGCCTATACTCCTGAATTTGCCATTTAATGTTCTTATTTGATAACATTAAAAAATGAGATTATGGAAAGCCGTAGGCATTGTTTTTCTCATTTATTTTCTATTTTTAACCCTTTATGTAACAATAGAACTCACAAAACCTATAAACATTTCAGAGGATACAGAAGTTTATATTCCAAAGGGTGCAAGTTTTTCATACATAGCAAAAATTTTTAAAGAAAAGGGCATTATAAGGAATGAAACAGTTTTTATAATTATAGGAAGAATTTATGGAATTGAAAGAAAAGCACGAGCCGGGTATTATCTGTTCAAAAAAGAGATGACAGTTCTTGATGTTATTAAAAAACTGCTTGAAGGCAAGATAACAGAATATACAGTTACAATTATTGAGGGTGATAGTTTATATGAGATTGCTAATAAATTAGGAAGTATAAATTCTGATTTTAAAAATCAACTATTTACACTTGCCTATGATAGAGATTTTCTTAATTCTTTAAAAATAGAAGCTCCTTCTTTAGAAGGATATCTTTTCCCAGATACTTACAATATTCCCAAAGGCTTAGAGCTTGAAGAGATTGTAAAACTGATGGTAAAGAGATTCTGGGAAGTTTATGATTCAAAATTAATAGAGAAAACAAAAAAAATTGGATGGACAATAAATGAGGTGGTTACACTTGCCTCAATAATTGAAAAGGAAGCGAAGTTAGATGAAGAAAAACCTTTAATTTCAGCAGTTTATCATAACAGATTAAAAATTGGCATGCCTCTTCAGGCAGATCCAACAGCAATTTATGGTATTAAAAGATACAAAGATGGAGTTACAAAAAAGGATCTTAAAAACAAGTCTCCGTATAATACTTATCTGGTAAAAGGACTTCCACCCGGACCTATTGCATCACCTGGATTAAAATCAATTTTAGCGGCACTTTCTCCTGCTAAGGTTTCATATCTTTATTTTGTTTCTCGTGGAGATGGAAGTCATGAGTTTTCAGTTGATTATAAAAAACATGTATCAGTTATAAATCAACTAAAAGGAAACAAACTTGATTAAAAGAAGGCAAACAAGAAGAATTTATGTTGGTGGTGTTTCTATCGGAGATGGAGCTCCAGTCCGTGTTCAATCAATGACAAAAACAGATACAAGAAATATTAAGGCGACTATAAGACAGATAAAACAGCTTGAACTTGCAGGTTGTGAAATAGTAAGAGTTGCAGTTCCTGATATTACTGCTGCAAAGGTTTTGGGAGAAATAAAAAAAAGAATAAAGATTCCAATGATTGCAGACATACATTTTAATTATAAGCTTGCTCTTGAGGCAATCAAGCAGGGAGTTGATGGGTTAAGAATAAATCCTGGCAATATAGGAGCTAAATGGAAAGTAAGAGAAGTCATTACTGCTGCAAAGGATAGGAAAATACCAATAAGAATAGGAGTTAATGCAGGTTCTCTACCAAAAGATTTAATTGAAAAATATAGGCATCCAACTCATGAAGCAATGGTTGAAGCAGCAGAAAGACATATTGAGATTCTTGAAGAACTTGATTTTCATGATATTAAAGTTTCGCTGAAAGCATCAGATGTAATGAAAACAGTTGAAGCATACAGACTTTTTAGTAGCAAGCATGATTATCCTCTTCATATTGGAATTACAGAAACAGGTCCTGTGCCTGAAGGTGTTGTGAAGAGTTCTATTGGTATAGGTTTGCTTCTTCTTGAAGGTATTGGTGATACAATAAGAGTCTCTCTAACAGATTCTCCAGTGGTTGAAGTTAATGTTGCATATGAGATATTGAGAGTAACAGGCTTTAGAGAAAAGGGAGTTGAGATAATAAGTTGCCCAACCTGTGGAAGATGTGAGGTTAATATAAAGAAAATGGTAAAGCAGGTTAAAAATGCACTTAGAAATGTAAAAGAACCTATCAAGGTAGCTGTCATGGGGTGTTCGGTAAATGGTCCTGGAGAGGCTAAAGAGGCAGATTTCGGAATTGCTGGAGGAAAAGGTCAAGGCATAGTTTTTGTAAAAGGCAAAATTTTAAAAACTGTAAAAGAAACTGAACTTGTGAATGCTTTAATTGAAGAGATTAGGAAATAACCGTTACTTGCTAAAAATATGTTTTTCAGGATAAAATTAAATATTACACTTTAACGGAGGAGAAGATGAAAGAGAAAATTCATCCTGAATACAAAGAAGCAAAGGTTGTATGTGCCTGTGGTGAAACATTTGTTACGCGTTCAACAAAGCCTGTAATTAAGGTGGATATTTGTTCTAAATGCCATCCATTTTATACAGGAAAACAGAAAATTGTTGACACAGAGGGTAGAGTAGAGAAGTTCATGAAGAAATACAGTAAAAAATAGATATAGAACTTTTGTATAGGGGTTAGAACTGAATTTTCCTTTTTCTAACCCCTTTTTATTTTGGAATATAAGGAGCATCAATATATGAAAAAAGATATTGCAATAGGTGGGCAGGCTGTAATAGAAGGTGTAATGATGAAATCTCAAAAAGGATGGGCTGTTGCCGTAAGAAATCCTGATGGTGAAATTACATTAAAGGTAGAAAAGTTTAAAAAACAAAGCCGTCTCTCAAAGATACCAATAATAAGAGGTTTTTTTATCCTTCTTGAAACTTTGTGGCTTGGTATGAAAGCAATAGATTTCAGCAGTAAAGTTGTATTCAAAGAAGAAAAGTCAAGTCCATGGAGTCTTGCTTTATCATTATTCATGGCATTTTTAATTGGAATCTTGCTTTTTATTGTTTTACCTCTTTATCTGACGAAGCTCTCAGGTTATTTCCTTGAGATGGTATCTACAAATTCGTTTATTTTTAATTTTGTGGACGGTCTTTTAAGAGTTTTTATATTTATAGGTTATGTATTTGCAATAAGTATGTGGTCGCAGATGAGAAGAATTTTTGCCTACCATGGTGCTGAACATAAAACAATAAATGCTTTTGAATCAGGAGAGTCCTTAATTGCTGAAAATATAGGAAACTATTCAAGACTGCATGTAAGGTGCGGGACAAGCTTTATATTTATTGTTCTTGTAATAAGCATACTTGTATTTTCAATGATTCCTTCTTCATGGAGTTTTGTTTTAAAGGCTGCTTCAAGAGTTATACTTTTACCCTTAATTGCAGGAATATCTTATGAAATACTGAAACTTTCTGCAAAATGGCAAGATAATATAGCAACAAAACTTTTTATATTTCCAGGGTTGATTTTCCAGAAAATAACTACAAAAGAACCAGATACTGCACAGATAGAAGTTGCCTGTGAAGCTTTGAAGGCTGTATTAAGTTTATCTGAAAAGGAGGAAAAGGTAAATGCTTGAAAAATTAATGGAAGTGGAAAACAAATATGAAAAAATAACTCAAACACTTTCTGACCCGAAAGTGTTTTCAAATAAAGATGAGTATATGAAATATTCCAGAGAACAGGCAGAACTTGAGCCTATTGTTACAAAATTTAGAGAATATAAAAGAATTCTTAAGCAAATAGAAGAAGCTGAAGAGATGATTAAAAGCGGTGATCCTGATCTGAAAGAACTTGCTGAAGAAGAGTTACAACAACTTAAAAAAATAAAACCTCAGATTGAGCAGGAACTCAAAGTTCTACTTTTACCAAAAGACCCAAGAGATGAAAAAAATGTAATTCTTGAAATAAGAGCAGGGACAGGTGGTGAAGAAGCAGCACTTTTTGCGGCAAATTTATTCAGAATGTATGCAAAATATGCTGAATCAAAAGGATGGAAGGTAGAAATTATTGATTCTCACCCTACAGGATTGGGAGGATTTAAGGAAATAATTGCTACAATTTCTGGTAAAGGTGCTTTCAGTAAGCTAAAATACGAAAGCGGTGTGCATCGGGTTCAGAGAATTCCTGTAACAGAAGCATCAGGTAGAATTCATACATCTACTGCAACAGTAGCTGTGCTGCCAGAAGCAGAAGAAGTTGATATAAAAATTGATGAGAAAGACCTCAGAATAGACACTTTTTGTTCTTCAGGTCCTGGCGGGCAGTCTGTAAATACAGCTTATTCAGCAGTAAGAATTGTTCATATTCCAACAGGAATAATTGTTCAATGTCAAGATGAACGGTCACAGATTAAAAATAGAGAAAAGGCTATGAAGGTTTTGAGAGCTCGTTTACTTGAGATAGAGAGACAAAAAAAAGAAGCAGAAAGAGCTGCTGAAAGGAAAGGGCAGGTTGGAACAGGTGAAAGAAGTGAAAGAATAAGAACTTATAATTTCCCTCAGAATAGAGTAACTGATCATAGAATAGGATTGACGCTTTATAAGCTTGAACAGGTTTTAAATGGAAATATTGATGAAATAATTGATGCATTAATTTCATATTATCAAGCGGAAAAACTTAAAGAAATGTGAAAGCTCTTGATAAAATAAGAGAAATTGTCAATAAATTTTCTTTTAATATCAGAGAAGCACAAGAAATTATCTGCCATGTTCTAAAAATTGACAAAATACAACTTTATACTGAAAATCCTGAAATAACTTCTGAACAGGCGCATACCATAAAATCTCTCATAGAAAGAAGATTAAAAAAAGAACCTCTTCAGTATATTATTGGAGAATGCTATTTTTACAATATTAAAATAAAAGTTGGCAGAGGAGTATTAATTCCAAGACCTGAGACAGAGATACTGGTTGAACAGGTTCTTGAGAGACAGAAATTAATTATCAATACAGGAAATAGAATACTTGATTTATGTACAGGTTCAGGATGCATTGCATTGGCTATCGGTAAAAATGTTCCAGAATTTCAAATTTTTGGTATTGATAAATCAGAAAAAGCAGTTAAGTATGCAACAGAAAATAAAGCATTGAACAATATAAAAAATGTTATTTTTCTCGTTGGTGACATGTTTAATCCTTTCAAAGAAAAAATATTTGCCTGTATTACTGCAAATCCTCCCTATGTTAAAACAGATGAAATTTCTAAATTGCAGCCTGAGATTAAAAATTATGAACCTTTGGAAGCACTGAATGGAGGAGAGGATGGACTTAATTTTTATAGAAAGATTATAGAAAATGCAGGGAAATATCTTCTAAATAGTGGCTTAATTTTTTTAGAAATCGGGCAAGGACAGGCTAAGGCAGTTCAAAATATAGCATTAATGTCTGGTTTTAATGTAATTGAAGTAGTAAAAGACATTGCAGGAATTGATAGAGTTATGATATTACAAAAGAGCAAAAGTCTATAATAAAAAATGAAATGTAAAAAGTATGGCTATCCCTTATGTTTTATTCTTTACATTTTGCTGTTTATATTTATTTTACTTACAGCTCCTGCTTATGCTCAGGAAAATATAATCAATTCTGTTCCTTTTTTCCCTTCAGAGGATTTTCAATGCGGTCCGGCATCCTTAGCCATGATTTTGAATTTTTTAGGGATGAAAATAACTGTAGAGGAAATAGCAAAGGAAATTTACAGCAAAGGTGCGCAGGGAACAGCTGATTTTGATATGATTATGTTTGTTCAAAAAAAAGGTTTTAAATCTAAATATTATAGTGGGAGTCTTGAAGATATAAAGGAAAAAATAAAGGCGAATAAGCCTCTGATTGTAATGACAGATGAGGGATACTGGTTTTACAAAAAGTATCACTTTATGGTAGTTGTAGGATTTGATAGCGAGTCTGTTATAGTAAATTCAGGGACAAAAATGCACGAGAAAATTAACATGGAAGATTTTAAGAAAAAATGGAGCAAAACAAGCTTTTGGACACTTTTAATAGAGAAATAAGGAGGGACATAAGCATGCCCAAAGTTTTAGCAATAGTTCTTGCAGGTGGAAAGGGTGAAAGATTGTTCCCTTTAACATCATTTAGGTCAAAGCCTTCTGTTCCTTTTGGTGCGAGATATAGAATAGTTGATTTTGTTTTAAGTAATCTTGTTAATTCTCAGATTTACTCAATTTATCTTCTTGTTCAGTATAAATCTCAGTCACTTATTGAACATATAAGGCAAAATTGGTTTTTCTCATCTGTTGGAAGTGATCACTTTGTAACAGTTGTTCCACCGCAAATGCGAATGGGTCCTGAATGGTTTCAGGGAACAGCGGATGCAGTGTTTCAAAATATTGGATTAATTAAAGAACACAACCCTGATATTGTTTTAATTTTTGGTGCAGATCATATTTATAGAATGGATATAAGACAGATGATAAAATTCCATATTGAAAACAATGCACATGTTACTGTAGCTGCAAGACCTGTTGTTTTAAAGCATGCTTCATCATTTGGAGTAATCATTACAGATCCGGACCACAGAATTGCAGGTTTTCAGGAGAAACCTAAAGACCCTATACCCATGCCTGATAATCCAGATATGGCTTATGTCTCAATGGGCAATTATATATTCAATGCTGATATTTTAATTGATGCTTTAGTGCGTGCTGAGAAGAAAAAACAGCATGATTTTGGTGCTCATGTAATACCTGACCTTGTGGGAAGGAATTGCAAGGTTTATGCCTATGATTTTGCTAAAAATGAGATTCCAGGGATTAAATCTTATGAAGAATGTGGTTACTGGCGAGATGTAGGGACAATAAGTGCATATTTTGATGCTCACATGGATATGCTTGGAGAAAAACCAATTTTTGAAATTTACAATAAGATGTGGCCTATTTATCCTGCCAGATATGAAGGTCCGCCTGTAAAAATTCTTGATGGAGAGATAAAGAATAGTATTATTGCTGAAGGAGCATTGATATATGGAGGTAAAATAGAAAATTCTTTTATAAGAAGTGGTAGTATAATAGAAAAAGATGTAGAAATAAAAGATTCTCTTATTATGGACGATGTTATTATAAAAAGAAATAGTAAGCTTTACAGAGTTATAGTTGATAAAAAAAATGTTGTTTATGAAGGGGAAAAAATTGGATTTTCAGCAGAACAAGATCGTTTTAGATGTCATATAGACTCCTCAGGGATATGCATTCTTCCAAGAGCAGCAAGATATAATGATTGGATTAAAGAAATTAACCATGCTTAGAAATTTTTTAATTTGTATTTTTTTACTATTTTTTTGTGTTTCTGAACATGCTCAAGCACAGGAAAAGAAAAAAATTTTAATCCTTAATTCCTACCATCAGGGACTAAGCTGGACAGACAACATAGTGAAAGGTATCAAAGAATCATTGAAGGCTATGGAAAATAGTATTGACTATTATATTGAGTATATGGATACTAAGCGTTTTTATGGAGACAAATATTTTGAAAAAATTTTCAATCTTATGAAGCAGAAATATAGTGGAATTAAATTTGACCTGATAATTGTTTCAGATAATGATGCCTTATTGTTTACAATGAAGCATTATCAAAGATTATTTTACGAAATACCTGTTATTTTCTGTGGAATTAATAATTTTAACGATAGTTTGATAGAAAAATACAGAAAATGGTTTACAGGAGTGGCAGAGGAAACAGATGTAAGAGGCACACTTGATATAGCACTCAAGCTTCATCCTAATACACAAAGAGTTTATATTATCAATGATATAACAACAACAGGGCTTGCAATGAAAAAAGGACTCTTAGAGATATTCCCGGAATTTTCAAATAAAATAACTTTTATTATGCTTGAGAATCCAGATATGAAAGAATTGCAGAAAGAGGTTGAGAAAATTCCTCCAAAGAGTATTATTCTCCTTTTACTTGTAAATAGAGACAAAACTGGCAATTTCTTCGCTTATGAGGAAAGCCTTGATTTACTTTATCCGCATACTAATTCTCCCATATACAGTGTATGGGATTTTTATCTTGGCAGAGGCATTATTGGAGGGAAATTAACAAGTGCATTTTTGCAGGGTAAAAAAGCAGGGGAGCTTGCTTTACAGGTTTTACAGGGCAAATCTCCTTCTGAGATTCCTGTTGTTAAAGAAAGTCCTAATGAATACATGTTTGATTATAATGAACTCAAAAGATTTAATGTTTCTTTAAATAGACTTCCTAAGGAAAGCAGAATTATAAATCTTCCTGAAAGCTTTTTTGTTAAGTATAGAAAAACATTAACAATGATTACACTGATTTTCATTGGTTTATCTCTGGTAATAGTTATTCTCACAATAAATATATCAAAAAGGAAGAAAATAGAAGAAGAATTAAGAATATCCCTAAAATAGAAATAGAAATCTACTAAAATAGAGAGTCTCCTTTGTGTATAATAGTTTATATGGAAACAACAAAATCACCCATTGGGTGAACTATTATACACAAGGAGCTTAAGATATGATAAAAC